>OOCB01000012.1_pt1 | contig 263933 bp, 289 predicted proteins | sample 1671351 | NCBI WGS metagenome assembly OOCB01 (sample SAMN06348148, study PRJEB24527) | human gut metagenome | biome: human gut; feature: ankylosing spondylitis patient; material: feces | host: Homo sapiens | place: China | collected 2015-10 | reverse complement strand
ACCGGAGCAACTGGTATCACTGGAGGAACAGGTGCCACAGGTATAACCGGAGCCACGGGAGTGGGCGTAACGGGAAGTACTGGAGTTACTGGTGCGACGGGGGAAACCGGAGCCACAGGTATAACGGGAGCAACGGGAGTCAGTGTAACCGGAAGTACCGGAAGTACAGGAGTTACCGGAGCAACAGGTGCAACCGGAACATCTGTAACATCTAATTCGGCTTTTGCTGAGAACACTAATGGTACAATTGTTGTAATATTGGGTGGTACACTCGTTCCATTACCGAATAACCAAAATATTGGCACAGGTATAACCGTCAATGGGACAAATGATACCTTCACACTGACCAACGCAGGTCGCTACTATATCTCATACAAAATAAATCTGACAGCTGCACTTGCTATCCAATCTCGGGTTTTACTTAACGGTACAGCTATTCCAGCGAGTGTAGTATCTCCAGTACTTTCTCTCAGTCAGCTGCAGTCTGACTTTATGGTTACCGTTACCGCTGGTTCAACAATACAGTTACAATTATTCGGGCTTGTTGGCGCAGCCGTTCTGTCTCCTCCGGGGTCTACACTAAACATTATTCAGTTAAGTTAATAGTTCGATAACGTATTAAGACTATTTCCCAGTGGGCAAAAGAAGCGAAGTTCATATGGAGTTGATGGGCGCCCCTTTTCCAATTCCAAAAATATTTTGTTTGCAAGCTTCATCAGCGATATTTCAGCGGGTAGAGTCATACAATTCCTTACGACAAAAAAGACGGGAACCACTAGGGTCCCGTCTTTCCTTTTACATATAGAAATATATTTAATTATTCCAGCACGATTTCAACAGCAGTATTGATCTCAGGCAGCGCAGCAAGCTGCACAAGCACATCTTTTGGAACAGCTTTGTCCACGGTCAGGATCATGATCGCTTCCCCACCAATAATTTTACGTCCAACCTGCATGGATGCGATATTGACATCATTTTGTCCAAGCAGTGTGCCTACACGACCGATAATACCAGGTTTATCGTTATGGGAGATCAAGATTTGATGACTTTCCGGAGCGATATCTACCGGGAATTTATCCAGACGAACGATACGCTCTCCATAACCTGCAAGCAATGTACCCGCTACACGGCGTTCCTCAGCATCCTGAGTTGTAATCAATGTTACGGTAATCAGGTTAGTGAATCCTTTAGTTGCTGAGGTTTGGCTTACAACCACATTCAGATCACGGATTTTGGCCAGATGCATGGAGTTAACGATGTTGGCTTCCCCACCCAAATGTCTGGCGAGAATCCCTTTCACAATGTAACGAGTGAGAGGAGAAGTATCTACTTCAGAAAGTTCACCAGCATAGTCGATCCGAATCTCCTGCACTGCATTTTGTGTAATCTGTGCTGCAAAACTACCCAACGTTTCACCCAGTTTGAAATACGGTTGCAATTTGTTCATCACGGTTGGTGCAACAGCCGGCATGTTAACTGCGTTCTTGAACGGTTCATTACGCAAAATGTGAAGCACCTGTTCCGACACATCGATAGCCACGTTCTCTTGCGCTTCTACTGTGGACGCACCAAGGTGAGGCGTAACGATAATGCTTGGGTGATTCAGGAACGGGTGATCAGCGGCTGGCGGCTCGCTTTCGAATACGTCAAATGCTGCACCAGCAACAATACCTTGATCAATGGCTTCGACAAGTGCCATCTCGTCAACTACACCACCACGAGCACAGTTGATGATACGCATGCCTTTTTTCATAACTTCGAATTGTGGACGTGAAATCATATGCCGTGTTTCCGGTGTTAATGGCGTGTGAACGGTCATGAAGTCCGCATTGCGAATGATATCATCAACACTAGCCAGCTTCACTTGCAGTTTCTCGGCACGCTCCTCCGTGAGGAACGGGTCGTAAGCAAGAATGTCCATTCCGAATGCTTTGGCGCGCTTGGCAACTTCACTACCGATCCGTCCCATACCCAGTACACCGAGCGTTTTATTTCTTAATTCCACACCCAGGAAGGTTTTACGATCCCACGTACCCTGAATAGTCTTGGCATATGCCTGAGGAATGTGTCGTGCCAATGCCATCATCATGGCAAACGTGTGCTCACAGGTTGTGATGGTATTGCCATCAGGTGCATTAATAACGATGATACCGCGCTGTGTAGCAGCTTCCAGATCAATGTTATCTACACCAACACCTGCACGTCCGATCACCTTAAGGTTGGTACCAGCCGTCATAATACGATCTGTAACACGAGTCTGGCTGCGAACCAAGAGGGCATCATATTCACCAATAATGGCAACAAGTTCATCTTCACTAAGACCGGTTTTCTTCTCAACAACAACATCATTTGCATCCACCAGTTGCTGGATCCCCAGATCACTGATTGGGTCCGACACTAACACTTTGTACATGGTTTCTTCCTCCTTAGGTATGTGTATCTATATCGTCAAGGTCTGACCTCAGCGAAGAGGTATTCCTTAAAACCAGGTTGATTCTTCCGCCCAACAACGCGGTGTCGCAACAGAGGGGGAAGGTGAAGCAAATAGAGTGATCCCACAGATATCCTTTAAAATAAATCAAAAAACTCTCAATCCACATACTGCTTGCGCAATAAGGGACGAGAGTTGTCGTGGTACCACCCTAATTCACCGCCGTTTCGCAACGACAGTCTTAGCGGTCAATGAAGACCGAAGAGGATAACGGGTCTAAACCGATTGCACCTACTCCAATTTCAATGCAATAACTCAGGAGCGCTCAAGACCATTTGCCTGCCACCGATTCACACCTACCATCGGCTCTCTGTAAGACGAAGCAACGTCTTTTTTCCATCATCGTGTTTAACGTGACTAATTTTTTCATAATGTATCATGGCTGACATGAGCATGTCAATAGGCTTAAATGTTTTAAAATGTTTTGCAGATGTCTTTAGATTCACACATAAACAGAGTCACCATAAGTAATACAATAGTTAATATACCTACCACAAGAAGATGGAAAGTAAGCTGTTTGGTGAACTGAATTTTACTGCTTTAATGAAGTGATGGCACGGACATCTAACCAGGACTTGGGGCAGGCCTTGAACCTAATTGGTTTTTTGGCTATCATTTAGTATACTATCCGATTGGACAACGTAATTGTTATCCATCAAATTTAACTCAAGAGGACAGACGCATCCGATGAAAAAATTCAAGTTTCCCAAGTTCAAGATTCAGAAGGCTGAGCCACAGCAGCTTACCGAGCGTTTGCTTTTAATCAATCTATACTTTACACAAGGTCTGACACTGATTATCGGAGTTGTGTGGATCTTATTGCAGAAACGAAACTTGTTAGATGTAATCGCATGGCCTGACAATTACCAATTTATATGGTGGGGTCTTGGTCTTGCAGGAATAATGCTTGTTATGGACTTGGTACTGTCGTATGTTATACCTCAGGAAAGCATGGATGACGGTGGAATTAACGAGATGCTGTTCCGTGGGCGTCCGATCTGGCACATTGTATGTATAGCAGCCATTGTTGCTGTGTGTGAGGAATTATTATTCCGTGGAGCCATCCAACATGCCATCGGTCCTTACTGGACAAGTATTTTATTTGCAGTTATCCATATTCGTTATTTACGCCACTGGATTCCAACAGGCTGGGTGTTTGTCTCAAGTTATGGATTGGGTTGGATTTACTTGCAGTCCGGCACATTATGGGCGCCTATATTATGTCACTTTATTATTGATTTGGTGTCCGGATTAGCGATACGTTTTCGGAGGGGATCATGAATCAGCCATTAAGTAGAATGAAGACATATGGCAGTCAGCGCCATCGTCAATCGGATAAAAAAGAGAAATCCGAGCGTCAGGTGGCTTCTCAAGTAAGCATCGTTGCTGAAACGGCAGCAGCTGCTGAGGTTGGCGGAATCACACCAATTACTTCCGTTTCTTTACCTAGATCACAGCGCAAGCCTTATACAGAAAAACTGGAAAGTCCAGTACTTCCTCAAAGGGCACCATCACGCTCCAAAAAAACGCCAAATTCAACGGAAGAATCGATCCCCGAAGCGGGTTCGCTTCCTACACGGACAGAATTACATCCTTCACGTCGGTTAAAATTGAGCAAGAGGTTTGTGAATTCACTCATTTTTATTTTTGTCATGTTAACGATTAGTCTGGTTTGGTGGGGGGTTGAAGGGGCACCCGCTCTGAATACGTTCCTTCCCTTGCCGTGGTAATGCTTTTACTCGCAGGTTTAATCATTTTGATGGGAGTTTTACTACTTTTTCATATGTGGCGTGAAGCCCATATTCATCAAATGATTGAAGAAGAGGTTGAAGTGCCTCATCTGCCAACATCCTTTGACGGGGCTATGATTTTGTATGTATCCGACACGCACAAGCGCAAGCTGAAGCAGAAGGATCTGGCAAACGTTAAAAACAAGGTGGACTGGGTTCTCATCGGTGGGGATGTTGCGGAAAAAGGAATCTCATGGTCTTTAGTTAGACATAACATGAAAATTTTATCGAACATTGCTCCTTCATTTACGGTTTATGGCAACCATGATAAGAGGGCTGGTACCGCTCAACTTGCGCGAATCCTCCGGGAATCGGACGTTAAGCTCCTGCAGGATGATGTGGAATATCTACAAAGGGGCAATGACAGATTGAGCCTGATCGGTATAGACTATCGTTCCAAACAGGGCGATGTATTACTACAACAGATCGGCAACCGTTTTTGCAAAATTGCTATCGTTCATGATCCTTTGCAGGCCCTTCGCTTGGAAGAAAATGCAGATCTTATTTTAAGCGGTCATACACATGGCGGACAATTGGTTTTACCATTTTTCGGACCTGTGTTCCTGAGCAAAGCGTATCGTCCCGTATCGAATGGGTGGTACTCCCTGAAGCGAAGTCCGGAGGACATTCACCAAGAAGGCAAAATGCTTGTTAGCAGAGGATACGGTACAAATCATCTTCCTCTCCGACTAAGTTGTCCTGCGGAGATGCATATCATCACGTTAAGAGTGCCCGCGGAAAAAGCACTCACAGAGAAACAGCCTTGATCCATTGGATCAAGGCTGTTTTATTTTAATGCGCAAAATTACAATTTAACGAGCTTCCAATTCAATTGCATGCGGATCAACAAAGGAATAACCTTTCTTTTCGAGCTTGGTCAGCAACTCATCCAATGCTTCAACCGTCCATGGCAACTCATGCATCAAAATATTGCTTCCGGGATTTAACTGATCGAGTACATTTTGGATGACTTTTTCCGGGTTGTCTTTGGTGCTTTTATCCCAATCGAGAGAACCATTAGACCAAGTCATATATAACATGCCATTTTTCTTCACAGCAGCCTTCAGTGCATCATTTCCCGAACCAAAAGGTGGACGGAAGAATTGCGGTTCCTCACCAGTGGTATCCTTCACTATTTTTTGGACATCTGTAACCTGTTTTGCCGCCTCAGCGTTGGACATTTTTTTGAGATCCTCATGATCCCAGGCATGATTGCCTACAATCTGACCCCGATCATGTATGAGTTTGAGCAATTCCGGATGGCTTTTCACCCGATATCCATTGACGAAAAATATCGCTTTAGCGTTATGTTTATCTAAAGTGTCGATCAGTGAAGTAATCATTTTTTCTTCTTTGGGTCCATCATCAAAAGTTAACAAGACCACTTTGCTTGGGCTCGCTTCATCGTTTGGTTTAATATAATAATTTTCATTCATATGATACGTCTTTTCCACTTTCTCTTCTGTAGAAACCTTCTCCGAAGATTCAGGTTCTTCTTCTGTCACAGTTGAATCTTCCGTTGAAGACTCGGGCACACCAGTTCCGGGTTCTCCTGTTTCAGTTGGGTTAGAGTTACCTTGCTCTTCTTGAACCGTGGTAGTTGATTCGCCCGCTGGTGTGGAATTATCAGATGTTTTTTCTTCCGCTGTCCCACAAGCTGACAACAGCAAACTTGCAGCAATGATCAATGCGGCGGTATGTCTAAACATGATTTCAACTCGCTTTCCTGTAATTATACGGAATGAGATCGCTCACTACCGCAAACACTAAATATGATTTTAACACTTGAAGGAGGTTGGTGTAATGAAGGCTTCATCCTTTTTTTGGGGCATTGTCATTGGTGTTGCAGCCAGTTCATGGCTGTCCAAAGGCAAATTGCCCATGATGTCATCGGGTTCATCAAGAAATATGATGGATCAGGCAAAACATAAGATGATGGAAATGACTTTCCCGGGTATGGACGGGTTCACAAGCAAGCAAAATCAACATGGTGAATCCCACAAAAATCCGGCAGCAAAGACCGCAAGAGCAATCACACCGCAGGAAAAAGAAGCGAATATGAGCATGCTCAAAGATTTTATTCGCACCAATCCCGATGTGAAGCATGAAGTTGAGCAAATTTTAAGCCAAACAAACACAACAGTACCGGGTTTATAAACCAAAACCTCCAATTAGAATCATCCACAGTCTTGATTTGCTGTGGAATGATTCTTTTTTTGTCGATTTTACTTCGTGCATTTAGAGGTATAAAATGATAACATAACTACATAGATTTATTTTCAGCACATATTGTTTTGTGCTTCATAATCTGTTATAAGACTTGCTTATAAAGGGGAGATCCTGTATGAAAATAGAACGACTAAGTCACGATAAGATACGGATTTTCCTGACCTTTGACGATCTGAGCGAGCGCGGAATACAAAAAGAAGATATGTGGCAGGAAATACCTAAGGTTCATGAACTGTTCACTGAAATGATGGATCAGGCCTATTCCGAACTTGGATTTGATGCCACAGGTCCACTCGCTGTCGAAGTATTCGCACTTCCCGCTCAAGGGATGGTTGTCATTGTCACACGTGGAAAATATGATCCGCAACAATATGGTTTAGGTCATGAAGATGATCTTCCTGAAGAAGTATATGAAATGGAAGTTACACTCGAGCAAAGCGATTCCATTGTTTATGCATTCAAGGACTTTGAAGTGCTCATTGAAGCTGCACATATGTTGCGTCAGCATGTTACGGATGCTGGGAGACTTTATTCCTATAAAGACAAGTGGTTCTTGCATTTGGAGCCAGATGAGGTAGATTCCACCAAACATGCGGCATTGATTGCCTTGCTTGCTGAATTTGGCGAAGGCTCCTCAGTTACTCCAGCAGTCATGGAAGAGTATGGTAAGGTTGTTATTCCTGCACAAGCGATTGATGTTATCTGCACCCACTTCAAACGCCAGGATTAATCTCTAGTTGTAATCGCGTCTTTAGTCAGAGGAGGGAATTTCGGTGCTTTTGTTTTCGGTCTTAGCGGCAGCAGTTGCTCCGGGTCTCGCCTTGTTAACATACTTTTACCTGAAAGACCGTTATGATTATGAGCCACTTCATATGGTATTGCGGGTTTTCCTCATGGGTATTCTGATGGTACTGCCTGTGATGATTATTCAGCGTGGCATGATGATGTGGCTCGGGGATAATCCTTATCTTGAGGCCATTATGATCTCAGGTGGTGTGGAGGAATTCGTTAAATGGTTCGTACTTTATCATATCATCTATAATCACACCGAATTTGATGAGCCGTATGACGGGATATTATATGCAGTCGCTGTTTCACTTGGATTTGCCACTGTTGAGAATGTGTTGTATGCCTTTGCGGGGAATGCATCCGTCTCAGCCATGTTCCTTCGGGCACTGCTCCCTGTTTCAGGGCACGCTATGTTCGCGGTAATCATGGGTTATTATATGGGTAAAGCCAAGTTTATCGGTGGTAAGAAAAAGCGGTGGTATCTGGTTCTTTCTCTGGTGTTACCTTTTTTCTGGCATGCATTGTACGACGTCATCATGAACACCATGGTGAATCATTGGTTGTGGTTTATAGCGCCGCTAATGGCGGGCCTGTGGTATGGGGCAATGGGTAAAATCACACGAGCTAATAACCGTTCTCCTTTTCGTTTTGTGAAGCGGGAGGAAGAGGTTAAATTATAAAAATACGGACACACTGGTGGACATAAAGCGCATATTGCGCCTATGACTCCGGTGTGTTTTTATTTTTACAGATAAACTCCCGGGGAATGACCGACAGAAACGGAGATCGTTGTGATGAGAATTAAAATTAAAATCAGATGCAAACAATGCGGTGAACGATTTACATTACGAGGCAAGAAAGATCGGGGCCGGATTGAGACGGGATTCAAGCAGTGCCTATGTGATAACAGAGACCAGTTCGAAATTGAAGAAGAGGGCATGGCAACTGGGATTCAGCTGAATTAAAAGGAGGACCCAAACGGTACTTTAGCAACCTGCTTGTGTAAGGACTGGAAATCGCATGCATAAGAGATCTTTCTTCGATCCACAATAGAGGTAGTGGTTTAGAAGAAAGGAGACTCTACCGATGTATAAACGATTAAGTTCAGTTATGTTTCCGATATTTGCGGTTCTGCTGGTCGGTGCGCTCGTGTGGGGCTATCAGGAGAATCAGGAGAAGAATGCAATTCTGATCAAGGCAGAGAATCAATATCAGCGTGCATTTCACGATTTATCTTTTCATATGGACAAATTGCATTCGGAGATTGGCAACACCTTGGCGGTTCACTCTACATCACAGGGGATGCATCGCAAAGGTTTGATGAATGTATGGCGACTCACCAGTGAAGCGCAGAATGAGATCAACCAACTGCCACTCACCATGTTGCCATTTAACGAGACAGAGGAGTTTCTCTCGCGTATTTCCAACTTTGCCTATCGGGCGTCGATGCGTGACTTGACGAACGAACCGCTAAGTGAGAAGGAAATGGGCAACCTGAAAAAGCTGTATCAGAATTCATCCGAGATTACCAAGAATCTGCAGGATGTGCAGCAGAAAGTCCTGACGGACCGATTGCGCTGGATGGATGCAGAGACTGCCATGGCAACACAAGAGCAAACCATGGACAACACGATCGTTGATGGTTTTCGTACTGTAAACAAAAAGGTACAGGAATACCCGGAGCTTGATTGGGGTCCTTCCGTATCCAATATCTATGCAAAACGATCAGTCAAGAAACTGGGCGGCTTGCCGGTGACCAAAGAACAGATTCAGAGCAAGGCTGCAAAATTCTCTGATGCGGATCGTAGCAAAATCCAAGTGCAGGAGAACGGCAAAGGAACAGACTGGGAGTCCTACACTGCCACGATTGATCATGCCAACAATGGCAAACTGATGATGGATTTCACCCGTAATGGCGGAATGCTGATCTCTTACAGTGATACGCGTCCAATCGGAACCAAAAAAGTGTCTCGTCAGAATGCCATGGCTAAAGCAGATCAATTTCTAATGAACAAAGGCTATAAGGATATGAAGGCTGTAAACTACGATGAATATGGTAATCTGGGTAACCTTACTTATGTGCGTAAGCAAGGGGACACCTTGATTTATCCCGAGAAAATGTCAGTTCGTGTAGGTTTGGATACAGGCGAAGTAACCGGCTTCCAGGCGAGTGACTTTGTTTACGAACATAATGACATGCGCAAAATTCCGAAAGCAACTCTTACGGAGCAACAGGCGCGGAAAAAGCTTAATTCGGAGTTCGAAGAAAATTATGTTCGCAAATCCCTGATTGAGAATGATTACAGCAAAGAAGTATTGTGTTATGAATTCGGAGGGAAAATTAACGGTTCTCGTTACCGGATATACATTAATGCGAATACAGGAATAGAAGAAGCGGTTGAAGAGATCAAACCGGTCAATGCAACCTCATAAAAAAATGGATAATTTGAATTTGAAGTTGAGCGAATAACTGCGGCAGACCACGATGTGGTCTGTTTTTTTCTTGTTCAATGTGAGAAAGGTCATGGTATAATAGTCCTTGTACATACGAAGATAAATACATAAAGTGGCGGTGAACAGCTTGTTTCCGAAAATAAATGAAATTTTATACATCCACATTGCTTCTGCAGATGAAAAAGAGGAACACAAAGAGTACAAATCACGCATTGCAGATATGGATGACAGCAGTTTTCTGATTGAGGTCCCGATGCAACAAGGAAGCAGCCGTCTGAAAAGGCTCTTTTTCGGAGATGAATTGTCCATTTCATATATTACGGAGGATGGGGTCCGGCATTATTTTAATACCTATGTCACGGGATTTGAGGAAGATGTGGTCCGTCTTGTCCGTATCCGCAAACCGCTTCCGAGCGATATATCCAAAATACAACGGCGCAGCTTTCTTCGTGTTCATGCAAACCTCGAATTGGCCATCCAGAGTGAAGACCTGACCCGTGCCGTCGGATTGACTGAAGATATTGGTGGCGGTGGATTGTCCATCTACGGCGAAACAGGTTTTTCAATAGCTGAAGGTCAAAAATTGAAATGCTGGTTGCTGGTTCCCTACCGGAATTCAACCATTGAACATGTGAATTTTGAAGCTGAAGTTGTGCGGATCAAAACCATGGAAACCGGCAGACAGCTATGCATGCTGAAATTTGTGCAGATTTCAGATTCGGAGCGCCAGAAAATTATCAAGTTTTGTTTTGAGCGGCAACTTGACTATCGCACGAAATAGGAATGTTGTGGCATAAAGAGAGGGAACTGCGGGTACCGTAATGAAAAAAACGGAGGTATTGCCTTGAATCGTCGTCATGCAACCCGCAGATATGAACGACTTTATTATGTTTTCTCCAGGCGAATGGAACGAAAGGTTACGATTCTGATTACAGTCCTTCTAATCCTGCTTGTGGTATATCAATTGCTGCTGTTGGTACCAGGCTTCAAAAAGAATTTGACCACCATTGGCCGCCTGGAAGGAACGCCAATTGAAGTGCAAACGATGAATGATTACAACCGTCGTTGATTTGTCTGTTTTTGCATCCATGTGTAGAGTGTGGTATAATTTTCACGATGCAGGCAATGCCTGTTTTTTTATTGAGGTTTATCGTTTGAGGAGGAATGCCCCGTTGGCAAGCCAGAACACATCAGAGAACGGGAAAATGAACGTTGCAATTGACGGACCTGCCGGTGCCGGGAAAAGCACGGTGGCCCGATTGGTTGCAGAGGCGCTCGCGTATGTATACGTCGACACAGGCGCAATGTACCGTGCGGTAACCTTGCATATGCTTCGGAAAGGTATTACACCGGAAGATGTGACACAGGTACTTCAGGAAGCCCAAAAGCTGGTCATTGATTTACAACCGGATCCCGACGGACAGAAAGTGTTCTGTAATGGGGAAGAAGTAACCTCGGAAATCCGCTCCCGTGAAGTGACGGGAATCGTGTCCCGATATGCGCAAATCGAGGGGCTGCGTACGCAATTAGTGGATACTCAGCGGCAAATGGCTTTGCGCAAGGGCGTCGTCATGGATGGACGCGATATCGGAACGACAGTACTGCCCGATGCGGAAGTGAAAATCTTCATGACTGCCAGTGTGGAAGAGCGTGCGCTTCGCCGCTTCAAAGAACTGGACCCCTCTGAAGGACTGACGTTGCAACAGCTGGAGCGAGACATTGCCACCCGTGACAGATTGGATGAGAATCGGGAAATTTCCCCATTGCGTTGTGCTGAGGATGCTATTGTCCTTGATACAACGGAGATGAACATTCATGAAGTGGTTGACAAAATCGTATCTTATTGCACAATGGTCAGAGGAGAGATCGGTCTATGATTTACACATTTTGCAGCACATTACTGCGGATCATTTATACCATTCTTTTCCGCTTGGAGGCCGTTGGACGGGAGAATATTCCGAAAGAAGGCGGCGTACTTTTATGTTCCAATCATATTAGTAACTTCGATCCTCCAACCGTTGGTATCAAACTTCGCCGTCAGGTACGTTTCATGGCCAAAAGCGAATTGTTTGAAATTCCGGTACTCGGCCGAATTATTAAAGCCGTGGGCGCTTTCCCCGTTAAACGTGGAGGTGTCAGCAAGGAATCCATCAAAACCTCACTCAATATTTTGCGTGATGGTCAAGTGCTTGGAATCTTCCCCTCGGGAAGCCGTCACAATGATGGAGGTATCGGCAAAAAAGGGGCAGCGAGTTTTGCTCTCCGCAGTGGCGCTACAGTTATTCCTACTGCTATTATCGGTAACTACAAAGTTTTTCGTAAGATGAAAGTTGTATATGGAGCACCAGTAAGTTTGGACGAGTTCAAGGAAGACCCATCTGGAGAAGCTCTGGAGAAGGCGACTGAAAAGATTATGTCCAAGATTAACGAGATGGTGCAAACGGGCGTGCCAAGCAAGTAATGGCTTCGTCGGTAGCTGAGTGCATGTTTCCATATTTTTGAGGGAGACTAAAGTTTGAGCACTCAGTGATGAAAGTGTTTTGAACTCTGCTACAGGCAGGTTTGAATATAATGGGGTTTTTGAATTGAGGAGGGTATTTGACATGTCGGAAGAAATGAAAAATCAAGAAGCAACCCAAGATGAGTTGGATCAATTCGTTTCCTTGAAAAAAGGAGATACCGTAAAAGGAACCATCGTCAAATTGGAAGATAACCAAGCCTATGTGAGCATTGGATATAAATATGACGGTGTCATTCCAATTCGTGAACTGTCTTCATTACATGTTGACAGCGCGTCTGACGCAGTAGAAGTTGGACAAGAAGTTGAAGCTAAAGTTCTTAGCATCGACGACGAGAAAGAAAAACTCGTTTTGTCCAAACGTGCAATCGACAGCGAAAACGCATGGGATCAATTGCAAAAGCATTTTGAAGACCAAGACGTATTCGAAGTTGTTGTAGGTGATGTTGTTAAAGGCGGTCTGGTAGCAGACGTGGGCGTACGTGGATTTATCCCGGCTTCCATGGTTGAACGCCATTTCGTTGAAGACTTCAGCGACTACAAAGGACGCACACTGCGTGTTAAAGTGAAAGAGATCGACCGTGAGAACAACAAAGTGATCCTTTCCCAAAAAGACGTACTGGAGCAAGAATTCGAAGCAAACAAAGCTACAGTAATGGCTGGTTTGCAAGAAGGTCAAGTGATCGAAGGTACAGTACAACGTTTGACTCAATTCGGTGCATTTGTTGATGTGGGCGGAGTTGACGGTTTGGTTCACGTATCCGAGCTGGCTTGGACACACGTTGAAAAACCATCCGACGTACTGTCTGAAGGTGATAAAGTTAGTGTGAAAGTGCTGAAAGTTGACCCTGAAAAAGGCAAAATCAGCCTGAGCATGAAAGCTGTTCAACCAGGTCCTTGGGAAACAGCAAGCGAAAAATTCAATTCCAGCGATATCGTAACAGGTGTTGTAAAACGTCTGGTAGACTTCGGTGCATTTGTTGAAATCGCTCCTGGTGTTGAGGGACTTGTGCATATCTCGCAAATCTCCCACAAACACATCGGCACTCCTCATGAAGTGCTGAAAGAAGGACAAGAAGTTCAAGTTAAAATCTTGGACATGAACCCTTCTGAGCAACGTGTAAGCTTGAGCATCAAAGAAACAGAAGAAGCTCCAGCTCAACCACAAAAATCAGAAAGACCTTCAAGAAACAACGCTCCGCGTGAAGAAATCAACAATCCAAACGTTTCCTTGAACAATCAAGGTATGAGCACTACGCTTGGCGAACTGTTTGGAGACAAACTCAGCAAATTCAAATAAGTTAACAATGCATGGTTCTAAGTTATATACTGCATATTTTGCTGAATAACAAAAGCAAGATCGGCGAGCCCAAGGCGGGTTCGCCGATTGTTTTTATTGCGAGTAATTTGGCATGAAACGTTAGCCAAGATATATCTTTTTTGCTATGATGAGTATCGTAAGTATGGACAGGAGGAGTGGAATGTATGGCAAGACCCGTTGTGGCAATTGTCGGACGACCGAACGTGGGTAAATCCACCATTTTCAATCGAATCATCGGCGACAGACTGGCCATTGTGGAAGACAAGCCGGGCATTACCCGTGACCGTATATATGGAATCGGTGAATGGAACGGTAAACCATTTAGTATCATTGATACAGGTGGTATCGAAATTGATGGTGAAGATGTAATCTTAAAATCGATTCGGATGCAAGCAGAGCTCGCTATTGAAGAAGCGGATGTTATTGTATTCATGTGTGATGCAAAAGCAGGTATTACGCAATCGGATGAAGAGGTAGCAGAGATGCTCTACCGCTCAGGCAAGCCTATTGTTGTAGCCGTTAACAAAGTGGATAATATCGGACGAAGTGAGCTCATTTATGAGTTTTATGGATTTGGTTTCGGTGATCCTATTGGCGTATCCGGAAGTCACGGTACAGGTGTAGGTGATTTGCTTGATGCAATAGTGGAGAAGTTGCCAGAACTTGAGGAAGAGACTTACGATGAAGATGTCATTCGTGTAGCTCTGATCGGACGTCCTAATGTGGGTAAATCTTCACTGGTGAACGCTATTCTGGGTGAAGAGCGTGTCATTGTAAGTGACGTGGCTGGAACGACCCGGGATGCGATTGATACACCTTTTGAAAAAGACGGCCAACGTTACGTGCTGATTGATACAGCAGGTATGCGTAAGCGTGGTAAAGTATATGAAACAACTGAGAAATACAGTGTAATGCGTGCGATGCGTGCGATTGAGCGTGCAGATGTTGTTCTGATTGTCATTAATGGTGAAGAAGGCATTATTGAACAGGACAAGCATATTGCAGGATATGCATTCGAAGCTGGTAAAGCGTCATTGTTTGTTGTGAACAAATGGGACGTGGTAGAGAAGCATGACAAAACGATGAAAGAGTTTGAGAGAAAAATTCGGGATCACTTCCTGTTTATGACTTATGCTCCAGTCGTATTCTTGTCAGCCCTCACAAAACAACGCTTACAAAAATTGTTACCGGTTGTGAAAAGGGTAGCAGATCAACACTCGTTACGTGTACAAACACATCTACTTAACGATGTGGTGTCTGATGCGGTTGCAATTAACCCTCCGCCAACGGATAAAGGACGGAGAATGAGAATTAACTATGTGACTCAGGTTGCCGTTAAGCCACCGACCATGGTTGTTTTTGTGAACGATCCGGAATTGATGCACTTCTCATATGAGCGCTACCTGGAGAATAAAATCCGTGCAGCGTTTGACTTCGAAGGAACACCAATTCGCATATTTACTCGGAAGAAGTCCGACGAAAGTTAGGGGAGAAGTGTGTGATTTTACAAATCGCAGCGATTGTACTGAGTTATCTGCTCGGTTCGATCAGCTTTAGTGTCCTCCTTGCCAAAGCGATACGGGGGATCGATATTCGTCAGCACGGAAGCGGAAACGCGGGAGCTACCAATACATTGCGTATTTTGGGTAAAGGACCAGCAGTTGCTGTTCTGTTACTTGATGTACTTAAGGGTGTTGCAGCTGTATGGATTGGAATCTGGCTGAGCGGCGGTTCTGCCTGGATTCCTGCACTCAGTGGTATAGCAGCCATTGCAGGACATAACTGGCCGCTTTACTTCCATTTTCGTGGAGGAAAAGGCATTGCCACAGCCATTGGTGTTCTGGTAAGTCTTGCTTTCCTGCCTGCGTTATGTGCTGGGGTGATCGCCATTCTGTCTATTGTATTGACACGCTATGTTTCATTGGGGTCTCTGATTTTTGTAGCATTTACACCCATCTTTATCATGGTATTACCCGGATATTCAATGAATATCTTCTGGGGGAGTCTGATTATTTGTCTGTTTGCGTTCTGGAGACATCGTACCAATATTGCGAAGCTCGCCAAAGGACAGGAAAATAAATTGGGATCGAAAAACCCTGGAGGGGGTAAACGAGTTGTCTAAAAAAGTTGCTGTTCTAGTCGCTGGGAGCTGGGGAACAGCTCTCGCCAGTGTACTCGCCGCCAATCAGTTGGATGTGATGATGTGGACACGTGGTGAAGACCAAGCTAACGAAATCAATAACAAGCACACTAATACTCGCTATCTTCCGGATGCGGAGCTTTCACCACGGATTCAAGCAACAACTGATATGGAAGCTGCGGTGGAAGGCGCTATAGCTGTGTTAATTGTTGCGCCTTCATCAGCCATGCGTGCAGTTACGAACCAGCTTAAGGCTTATTACAAGCCTGAGATGTTAGTCATTCATGCAACCAAAGGTTTTGAGACAGAAAGCCTCAAACGGATGTCCACAGTCATTTCAGAAGAGCTTGAATGTGAAGAAGGACGTGTGGTTGTTCTTTCTGGCCCAAGCCATGCGGAAGAAGTGGTGAAGCGTTGTCCAACGACAGTGGTTGTAGCTTCACTGGATAAGGCATCTGCCGAATCTGCCCAAGCTTTGTTTATGAATGCTTATTTCCGGGTTTACACGAATCGGGATATGATCGGTGTTGAGCTGGCGGGCGCATTCAAAAATATCATTGCTCTTGGTGCAGGTATGTCGGATGGTCTTCAATTTGGTGATAATGCCAAAGCCGCTTTGCTAACACGCGGTCTGGCTGAGATCACACGTATTGGTGTTGAGATGGGAGCAAATCCGCTAACGTTTTCGGGACTTGCTGGAATCGGGGATCTGGTTGTAACGGCTACAAGTCAGCACAGTCGGAACTGGAGAGCAGGTTCCATGTTGGGCCAGGGACAGAAGCTGGATGATGTTCTGAAGTCCATGGGCATGGTGGTAGAAGGCATTCGAACTACGCAAGCTGCCTATTTCATCTCACAAAAATACGGAGTGCAAATGCCAATTGCGGATCAGTTATATCACGTTTTATTCCAGGAGAGACAGCCGCGTGATGCGGTTGAAGCCTTGATGGGACGTGACCCGAAGACTGAAATGGAAGTCATGAAGCTTGAAACCTGGGAGCAATGGCATTCCTGATTGTAGTCAGCCTAAACGTACCTTGTGAAATAAGAAGCTTATTCACCTTTTCTGTAGCAGACTCATACTATACACATGAGTATTGCCGGAGGAGGGGAGACGAATGGGTAACAACATTTCCAAAGATGCACTGAATGCAATCAACAAGAAAACGGGTAAAACGATAACGGAAGGTGCCGTTAAGAAATTGGCAAGCACGGTGAAACCAACGACGATTCAGAATGAAGTTCAGTTGCGCCAATTGATCAAACAAGTATCCGCCATGGCGAAAGTTCCGGTATCTGAGGATACGGTTAAGGATATTGTGAGTGCGGTCAAGAAAAGCGGATTGAATCCGAGCAGTATGGAATCGTTAATGAAAATGATGATGAAAAAATAATAGATCACACCTGCATGTGCAGGTGATCCAGTAAGACAAAAAGACGAGTCGGCTTCTGCCGGCTTGCTTTTTTGTCTTTTTTTTGGAAAGTTGAGCTGAATTTCGTGTTATAATGGTTGCAATTGTCACAGTGTCAGTGATGAATATCGGACTGAAGGGGAGACTGCTGGATTATGAGTGCAATGGACAAGATGTGGCTGTCATTGGTGGCCATCCTCATTATGGGACTATCTGTATTCCTGATTACGTTTGCTCGTGCCAAAACAAAAGGTATTGTACGGGGGATTCTTTCTCTGATTGCATTTTTGATTATGCTGATTGGCTTGTTCGGTGGAATCGCTTCTCTGACCTGATTTCCCATGCCTGAAGGATAACATCCGCATAAGCACATCATAAGAACTGACACAATGAACACGGATGAGGGGAGTGTGAGCCTATGGGGCCGCATGATACGGAGGGTCGGACAGAGCGTTATCCGGAATTACACGCGGCTTTGCTGGAAACGGCCAAAGCCTGGAACACACAGCCACAGACATGGTTACTTGGAGGAAGTTGTGGGTTGCTGCTTCAAGGGGTCGAGTTGCAACAGGCTCCGAGAGATATTGATATCTATGCGGATGTTGCTGCTGCTAAAGAACTTCACCGTAGCGCTCCGGGGGAAATGCTTGACGAGCCTACAGTGGACAAGACAGGACCGTATGCTTCTCTGCTGAGCCACTATCAGGTGGGTGAATGTGCGCTGGAACTGGTGGGTGGTTTCGAAATATGGGCTCGCAAAAGTTGGTACCGTATCGAGATTGAACATGTACTTGCTCCGCATGCACCAGTAGCACAATTGGGTTCGTATACCCTGCGACTGATGCCGCTTGCGCATGAGCTTTTGTTTAATCTGCTACGAGGTCGTGAAGATCGTTATGTCCCCATTGCGACACAGATGCGCGAGCAGCCAGATGCACATCAACCTATAATGATGCTGTTAAGTCAACAGAATGTCTGGACAAGCCGCTTCAGAGCCGAAGTGGAAGAGCTTGTTGGCTTTACATGGCCCCAGTAGGTTGAGGGAGGAAAATGATGGACTATAAAGTTACTTTTTTACCTATGAACAAATCGATAGCGCTCAAACCAGGGGCAACACTTCTGCATGCAGCACGACGTGCTGGAGTCAAGATTACGACCCGATGTGATGGCAAAGCGGCTTGCCTGATGTGCAAAGTGAACGTGGATGAAGAACATCGGACGGAACTGTATCCACCAACAGATGCAGAAAAGCGCAAGCTGGGTTCACTGTTGGAAGCAGGTACACGACTGTCCTGTCAGGCCAAGGTGTGTGGATCTCTATCGGTTCATGTTCCAGAGGACCCGCTGAAGGCAGCCATTCGGAAACAACTGGAACGTCAACAACAGGAAGACGACTGGTTCTGAGCGTTATGACATTGATTCTCTAATAAGTTATTCAAGGAGGACACGAATGATTAGGAACAAGCCAAAATGTGTGGAAGGAAGCGGACGGCATCGTCTGAAACATCAGACGGGCGGTCTGCTGTTATTCCTGTTGTTTGCTTTTACAGCAACTGGTTGTATGTATCCATCCCAGAGCAATTCAGACCCTAAGATAGCCTATCGGGAAAGCGTGAGCCGCATCCAGAGTGCGGTCGAGGCATTTCAGCAAGATGAGGGGATTTTGCCAATCATCAATGCAGATATGGAAACGCCAAAATATGAAAAGTTCAGAGTAGATCTGCCCAAGTTGAAACAACTGGGGTATCTGGATGAAATACCGGGGACTGCTTTTGAAAGTGGTGGGAGCGCTTACTTCCTTATTCAGGACGAAGAAGTGAATCCGACCATTAAAGTGATGGATCTTCTGACCGTACAGAAAGTAAACGATGTGCAACGAATGGTTAATCAATATAAGTCCGTACATAACAATAATCTGCCAAGCGGGGAAGAACTGTATCCGGGTCTATATGCTGTGAATATGGAGCAGGCTGCTCAGGCAGGTACTCCTTCCATTACGCTGAATAGTGTATATTCAGGTCAGGCGTTACCTTTTATGATGGATGACGAAGGCAAGGTCTATGTAGATTATGCTTTTGATATTATGCAGGCAGTGGAAAAGTCTGACGTGTCTCCAGCAGAGACTGAAGATGTTCGGGATTTGCTGGTGGAACACTCCTACTTCGTACCTGTAAAATCGGTTTTCTACGCTTGGAAAAATAATGCGCCGGTTGCCCAGCCCATAAAATAAGCATGGTTGCAATTCAAATGATTTAGCTGTATGACCACCATGGCTCTAATGGTTCAAAAAGAGATATTCCAAATAAGGGATATCTCTTTTTTCTTTTGTCAGTATGAGCAATAACCGTCATAAAAGCTTCGCGGATCACATAAAGTAGATTGAAATAAAGACGCGCAGTCCGAGATCGGGGGATTCTCCTAATGTCATCACCTTAAGATAAAAAAACAAAAATACGCGTCATATTGCCGCATACGGATACATAAGATGATACTAGTCCAATTGCATGTACGAGTTAACGCCGCTCTCGCCGGTTTCATCAGAATGCAACGTTCGGCGGCGGACGACTTCCGGGCACTCACAAAGGCGGCTCTACCGTTGCAGGGATTTCAGTCTTCTGATTGAAAAAACGAAGCGGATGCTCTTTAGCATTTTTCCTTCGGAGTAATTTAGGGAGGGGATTTCATTGGAGAAAGTGGACATTTTTAAGGACATAGCTGAGCGGACCGGAGGGGATATTTATCTCGGGGTTGTCGGCGCAGTCCGGACGGGAAAATCAACATTTATTAAACGATTCATGGAAACCATTGTGTTGCCAAACATCACTAACGAGGCTGACCGTGGTCGAGCGGTGGATGAACTTCCACAGAGTGCAGCAGGTAAAACAATCATGACTACCGAACCAAAATTTGTACCAAATAACGCAGTCCAGATTAAGGTGGCAGAAGGACTCGATGTCAATGTGCGCCTTGTGGATTGTGTAGGTTACGCGGTGGAAGGAGCCAAGGGATACGAGGATGAGAATGGACCACGCATGATCTCCACGCCTTGGTTCGAGGAACCAATTCCGTTCCAGGAAGCCGCCGAGATTGGTACTCGCAAAGTCATTCAGGAGCATTCCACACTGGGTGTTGTGGTAACAACAGACGGCACAATCGCCGAAATTGCCCGCAGTTCCTATGTGGAATCCGAAGAACGGGTCATTGCGGAATTAAAAGAAGTGGGTAAACCGTTTGTCCTGGTCATCAACTCTACTCGTCCTCGCAGTGAAGAAGCCCTGCAATTGCGCAGTGAGCTTGCTGCCAAATACGACATTCCGGTGATGACACTCAGTGCAGCGACCATGACGGAAGATGATGTGACGGGTGTACTTCGTGAAGTGCTCTATGAGTTCCCTGTGCATGAAGTGAATGTAAACTTGCCGAGCTGGGTTATGGTACTCAATGAGACTCACTGGCTGCGTAGCAACTACGAAAATTCCGTACGGGATACCGTTAAGGACATTCGCAGACTTCGTGACGTGGATCGGGTTGTCGCTCAGTTCATGGAATATGAATTCATTGATCGCGCAGGCCTGAGTGGCATGAATATGGGGCAGGGTGTAGCCGAAATTGACCTGTACGCGCCGGATGAACTGTATGATCAGATTCTCGTGGAAGTGGTTGGCATCGAGATTCGCGGTAAGGATCATCTGCTGCAATTGATGCAGGAATTCTCGCATGCGAAGAGAGAATACGACCGCTTCGCAGAAGCGCTGGAGATGGTCAAAACGACCGGATATGGCATTGCTGCTCCATCTCTCGCCGAGATGGCTCTGGATGAACCTGAGCTCATTCGTCAGGGCACCAAATTTGGCGTACGTCTGAAAGCAACGGCACCGTCCATTCACATGATCCGGGTTGATGTGGAATCAGAGTTCGCTCCAATCATCGGTACGGAGAAACAAAGTGAGGAACTGGTGAGATACCTGATGCAGGACTTCGAGAACGACCCGATCAAGGTATGGGATTCAGACATGTTTGGTCGTTCACTGCACTCCATTGTGCGAGAAGGTATCCAGGGCAAGATTGCCATGATGCCGGATAATGCAAGATACAAATTGCAAGAGACGCTGGGAAGAATCATTAACGAAGGTTCAGGTGGCTTGATCGCTATCATTCTGTAAGACATCAAAAGACCGTAAGGGGGCATCCCCTCGCGGTCTTTTTTACGTGATTTCTTTATTTTGGATGAAATGGATAGGAAGAATAGTACTTTCGAAAAAACTTAGCGAGTTTTAGCTTTAAATTGCTAAAACCCATTTACATACTAGGGATTAGCCGTTATATTAATATTCAACTATTGTGATCGAGATCACAGAGAGTGGACAGGGGGATACAGAGATGAAAAGAAAAGAGACTAAATGGGTATGGTTGAGTGTGTTATTAGTATTTACATTGGCGCTGTCCGCTTGCGGAATCAAAAAAGAACCGGCAGCCACTCCGGCTTCGGGTGCATCAGATGATACACCAAAAACGGAAGCAGTTACAGGCCCTCTAAGCGGCAAACGGATTGCACTTATTATGGAGTTTAATACAGGTACTTTCTCGCAGCAATATGTACAAGGTGTAAAAGAAGAAATCGAAAAATTCGGTGGAGAACTGACAACGTTTGTTGCCGATAATGACAAAGCAAAGATGGTATCCTTGCTTGATAGCGCTATTAACCAGAAGTTCGATGCCATTCTCACGGATCACGGTGATTCCCTATTAGAGCCAGGCGTGAAGAAGGCAGTAGAACAAAATATTCCAGTGGTCGTGTTTGACGCAGCTATCAGTGTTCCAGGAGCTACAGTCCTGTCGCAGGATGACCAGAAGATGGCTGAACTGACACTGGAGCAAATGAAAAAAGATATCAATGGACAAGGCAATATTGTCAAAGTATGGGTAGCTGGTTTCGCACCGATGGAACGCCGTCAGATTGCATACGGTGAATTCATGAAAGCAAATCCGGACATCAAGGAAATAGCTACATTCGGTTCTGCTCAGAACCCGGCGCTGGATACACAAGCCAAAATGGAAGCTATTCTCAAGCAGTATCCAAAAGGTGAGATTACAGCTGTATGGACTGCATGGGATGAGTTCGCCAAAGGTGCAGCACGTGCCATTCAACAAGCTGGACGTGATGAGATCAAAGTGTATGGTATCGATATGAGTGACGAGGATCTGCAAATGATTCAGGACCCGAAAAATCCTTGGGTTGCTTCTGCGGCTGTGGATCCAACAGATATTGGTCGCGTCCAGGTACGTTATGCTTATCAGAAATTGAACGGGGACGAGACGGAAGATGCAGTTGTTCTTAACCCGGTCTATGTTCAACGCGAAGCTCTGCCGGATAAACAAATCTCCACTTCGGAGCTGTCTGAGTTCGTTGAAGGTTGGGGTGGCAGCACACAAGGAATCAAGGACTGGATGAGTGAATACGGAATTACTGCTAAATAAGCAGCGTAAGGGAAGCGCGCCGCAAGGCGCGCTTTTTCCACCATAATGAAGATGTGCAAGTCTGGATGAGAAATGGGATACTCCCGTATGGGAACGATTGGAGGTTAACATCATGAGCACTGCACCGATTCTGCTTCAAATGGAACATATCCACAAGCAGTTTTCAGGTATTCCTGCACTGAAGGATGTGGATTTCTCTGTAAAAGGTGGGGAGATTCATGCGCTGCTGGGTGCCAATGGTGCCGGTAAAAGCACGTTAATGAAAATTCTGTCCGGTGCCTATCCATTGGATCAGGGTACGATTCAGTTGAGTGGACAAGCGCTACATTTAAGTTCTCCTGGAGACGCAAAGGCAAGTGGGATTCACTGTGTCTATCAGGAAGTGGATGCGGCACTGGTGCCACAGCTGACGGCTGCGGAGAACATTATGTTGGATCAGTTGGCTTCATCTGCTGGAGGTTGGTGGAAAAGTCCACGGAAGCTGCAACAGCGCGCGGTTGAGGCATTGAAGCAATTAGGGGCGGACATATCCGTTCACCAAAAAGTGGCCGATCTGACACTTGCAGAAAAACAGATGATTTTGCTGGCACGGATTTTGATTCAGGATGCCAAGGTCATCATTTTTGACGAGCCTACTGCACCGCTGAGTCAGGAAGAAACGGATGCATTTTTCCGTATTGTACATCTGCTGAAGGAGCGGGGCGTAGCCTGCATTTTCATTACCCATCGTCTTGCGGAAGTGACGGGTCACTGTGATCGCGTTACGGTTATGAGAGATGGACAACATGTATTTACTGGTGAAGCAAAGGGACTGACGATCAATGATTTGGTTACTCAGATGTTAGGCAAACCATTTGAAGAAGAATTTCCAAAGACGGAAGCGCCCGTGGGGGAACTGCTTTTGGAGGCGCGTGGGCTTCGTCGTGGAGTGAAGGTTAAAGGTGTTAACCTCTCTGTAAGCCGAGGTGAAGTCCTCGCTGTGGTGGGTCTGGTAGGCGCGGGTAAAACGGAAAGCTCTCGTTTGCTGATTGGTGCAGATCGGCTGGAGGGAGGCGAGATCCGGCTTAACAACCGTAATCTCCGCCTATCTCAGCCTGCGGATGCGGCGGCTCTGGGGATTGTTTCTGTACCGGAGGAGCGGCGTAAACAAGGAATTCTGATTCAGGAGAACGTGGAACGGAATTTAAGTCTACCTTTGCTAAGTCGTCTTAGTACATTAGGTTTCGTAAGCCGTAAGCGGGAACGTCTAAACGCAGAGTCATTGGTGAAACAGCTTGGAATTAAAACATCGTCCGTGAAACAGGAAGTGAAATATCTAAGCGGTGGTAACCAGCAAAAGGTAGCCATTGGTAAATGGCTTAATGCGGATGCGGATGTATTTATATTTGATGAGCCAACCAAAGGCGTAGATATTGGGGCAAAAAGTGACATTTTCCGCATCATTAATGAACTGGCTTTGGCGGGCAAGGGTGTAATCTATTTCACCTGTGAACTGGATGAAGGCATGGGAATTGGTGACCGAATCGCTGTCATGTGCGAAGGTGTTATCGTAAAAGAGTTCAAACGAGGCGAGACTAACCAAGAACAGCTGCTATACTATGCAAGCGGTGGACAAGAGGTGCAATCATGAAGGATAAATCATTGGATTTTGCGTTCCGTTACGGGGCGATTATAGTCATCATAGGTGTTATCGCATTTTTCGGCATTAAATTGCCTTATTTCTTTACGTACAGTAACTTGACCGATATTTTGGGCTCGATCTCTATCGTTACTTTTGTAGCGATCGGTGTTACGTTATCTCTCATTGTTGATGGATTTGATCTCTCGGTTGGTGCGACTGTCTCATTAACTACCGTCGTTACTGCTTCGTTAATGATTTGGTATCAACAACCACTGGCGATCGTCATTATCGTGCCATTGATTATCGGCGCTGTTATTGGTTTACTGAACGCTTTGCTCATTGTAAAATTGCGTATTCCAGATTTGCTCGCAACCCTTGCCACGATGTATATCATCGGAGGTATTCACAAAACGTATGCACAGGGATATACCATTTACAATCACATGCAGTTCCCTGATGGGAGCAAAGCTGCGGGAGAGATGGACCCGACATTTCTGCTTATAGGGCAGGGTAAATGGCTTGGTATGCCGATATCGGTTATCATGTTACTTATTGCGGTAATAGGTGTGCATATCTTTTTGACGTATACGAAATATGGGCGCCAGATGTACATTACAGGTGGTAATGAGGAAGCTGCACGGTTGTCTGGAATCAAGGTGAAAAAGGTGCGTACACTCGCCTATGTAGCCGCTGGAGTGTTTGCAGCAATCGGGGGTATCATCTATGCTTCCAAAGTAGGATCCGGGCAAATTGATGCGGGATCACCGTTGTTAATGGAATCCGTAGCTGCAGTATTTGTCGGTTTCTCTGTGTTTGGTGCGGGTAAACCCAATGTCATCGGAACCTTCATTGGTTCGGTTCTGATTGGTGTACTTGTGAACGGTTTAACGATGATGAACGTACAGTATTTCACACATGATATTGTAAAAGGTGGGGTTCTCGTGCTTGCCCTGGCGGTTACATTTTACGTCTTAAACCGCAACCGGACTTGAAATTGTGGGCTGTCTGTATTAGTATGAAATTTGTTCGGCGTCTGAAATGCCCGTGGTTTCAGACGACATTCTGCCGAAAATGACTGTTGACCGCAGGCGGAGATTTGTGTTCAGCGCTCAAGATGTACGTAGATTTTTTGCGTATGAACGTATATTTCGCTATAAAACGGAAACACAGTATAACATTCAGGACATTGATACAGGAGGTGAAAAACAAATGAACAAATCAGACTTGATTACACACGTATCTGAAGCGACTGAATTGTCCAAGAAAGATGTAACGAAAGCGGTTGATGCCGTATTCGAAGCAATCTCTGAGGCTCTTCAAAGCGGAGATAAAGTACAATTGGTTGGTTTTGGGAACTTCGAAGTTCGCGAGCGCTCTGCACGTAAAGGACGCAACCCGCAAACAGGTGAAGAAATCGAAATTCCTGCGAGCAAAATTCCTGCTTTCAAACCAGGTAAAGCGCTCAAAGACGGAATTAAATAAGATTTCTACATATTCCATATGTCGACAAAAAGACCGTGACTTGTTCACGGCCTTTTCTTTTGCCCTTTAACGATGATTATTGCGGTTCATTCGTATAAGGCGCAGGTTGACAAATGAAACAATCTTAATCATCATTAACGCTATCGAACTAAAGAAGGGGACATGCGTGATGGATCATCCAACCGGCAATGATTATATTGTAATTAAGGCAGAGGAAAATGGTGTCCAGGTGATCGGATTAACCCGAGGTCAGGATACACGTTTTCACCACACCGAGAAATTGGACAAGGGTGAAGTGATGTTTGCCCAATTTACCACCCATACTTCAGCTATTAAAATCCGGGGCAAAGCCACGCTGATTACCAAGCATGGACAGATTGAATCGGAGTAATGGACAGATTGAATACATTCAAATGAAGATTGCAGGCATAGCCTGCTTTTTTTCATTGTACAATGAGGTATGAGCCTTTACCGGACAGACTACACTAACAGGTAAAGGCAGGGAGGCGTATATGAAACCGCGGATGATTGTTACTGCTTCAATGCTGGCAACGGTTGCGGCGGTCTTTCTGCTTGTTGCGATACAAACCTTACATATGCGTACATGGGGCGGGGACAACGTACAGCCTGCCTCTGCATCACATCATCCAGTTCAGCTAACGAATGACAATCTGGTTGATGTGCTAAGCTCCATGCAACTATCAACGCCCATTGCAAGAGTGGAATGGAAGCAGTCCATTTTGAGACTGGACCTCAAAGTTAAAGGAACGGGTACAAGTTACACTGAAATCTATGAGAACATGGCAGCTGTCGCGGATCTTGGCTTTCGGAGTCTGGATAACGTGGATCAGGTGCTGCTGCGTGTGATGGCAGAAGATGAATGGATGCATAAACGACATCTGTTACTTGCTGCTGATATTCGGCGTGGAGAGTGGCCTCTGTATGCGATTGAAACATTACGGAACTGGAAAAGTGCGGCCTTTTCAGATGAATTGAAGGACTGGTTTCATTTGATGGAGACCGAACTCTGGAAGAAGCAATTCGAAATGACAAGTCAGGGGTAATAGAATAGCAGGATTCAGTGCGTGCCCGTTCAACATATGCTATAATATATAAGATTGTAGTGCAGAAAAGGTTTAACAATGTTAAGGCTCGGAGGCTGAGAATGAATTCATATCGCGTACCCCAACTAGCAAAGAAATATACGGATTACGACATGATTCGACAACATACGGAAATCCCATCATTTCCGGATAGCCGAGCACGTCTGTTGCAGGTATTTGTGGGCCGCACAGACGAAAAGGTGCATCAAGAGTTATATGCTCTTGCAACTTCGCTCGTTCAGTTGGCCATGGATACGCATGATCGAATCGATACCATTTCCGGTGAGCGGAAAGAGCAGGAGATGCGTTCACGTCAGTTGAATGTACTCGCCGGGGATTATTTAAGTAGCCGTTTTTATCAATTGCTTGCCCAAGCGGGCAGAATTGAAATGATTGGCAAACTCAGTGGTGCTGTATCCGGAGTGAACGCACGCAAGATGACGCTGTATGAACGGATGAAGAAGCTTCTCGTTTCGGCTGACGAATACTTGCGTGAAACGGTACAGCTGAGAATGCAGCTGTTTCTTTCATTTACAGGCATGATTCAACATAACGAAGAGTCTTTATGGAACAGCCTGTTGACCGAATTCAGCTCCTGCGAAACGATCGTGGAAGAACTGAAACGGATGAATGACGCAAAACAATATCTTCACAGCTATGCATATTGGCACATATACGAGCATGGTAATGACGATGAGCGCAATGTGTTGCGTCAGTCTGAATTGGATGCACGTGCATGGAACGCTATGGTGCTGAAGCATAGGGTTGGCGAGGTTTTGCTGGACAAGCTTCGCGAGTGTACACACCGCATTCAACTGTTGTTGCAAGATGAGGAAGGGCGGATGGGCTTGCATGAGATACATGCAATTCTAGAGCCTTACTTGGCATATTTGCAGCCTTCACATGCGGCAGTAAGGGAAGATTGAGGGGGAGACAGACGAATGGGGAGCGGAGAGACCAAACCGAAAGAAGAATATGTCCATTCGGTTTTTCAGAGTATAGCCGGAAAATATGATGTCATGAATGATATCCTAAGTTTCCGGAGGCATAAGGCTTGGCGTAAATTCACCATGAAAAAGATGAATATGTCCAAAGGCGATACCGGTCTTGATTTGTGCTGCGGCACATGTGACTGGACGCTTGCTATGGCAGAGGCAAGTGAAACGGGGCACATGCACGGACTTGATTTCAGTAGCAACATGCTGGAGGTCGGCCAGACAAAGATCAATGCGGTGCAACGTCAAAAACAGATTACCCTGACACAGGGAAATGCCATGTCACTTCCTTTTGAAGACAATTCGTTTGATTATGTGACGATCGGGTTTGGGTTGCGTAATGTACCTGATCTCAGACAAGTGTTGTCTGAAATGAAACGTGTGGTCAAACCGGGTGGTATGGTTGTGTGCCTGGAATTGTCCAAGCCAACATGGCAGCCGTTCAAAGGCATTTATTATTTTTATTTTGAGAAGGTTTTACCGAATCTTGCCAAAGTGTTTGCTAAAAGTTTTGAGCAGTACAAATGGCTACCGGACTCACTGGCCATTTTCCCGGGAAGGCAGGAACTGGCAGACATTTTTGCAGAAACTGGATTACAACAAGTGCAGGCCTACCCTCTGACCGGAGGTATCGCGGCACTGCATATTGGAACCAAGGAGAATCAGCATGTTTAGGAAAATTCGCATCTTTTTAGAAATGATCAAGATTGAACACACGCTTTTTGCTTTACCTTTTGCATTTATGGGGGCGATCCTCGGCTCCATGGTAGTGAATGATACCTTCCCAAGCTGGATGCAGATTATGTGGGTATTGCTTGCGATGGTCGGCGCACGTAGTGCGGCTTTTGGTTTGAACCGAATTATCGACCAAGCGATTGATAGCAAAAACCCGCGTACCGCGATGAGAGCCATCCCGGCAGGACTGTTGAAAAATGGGGAAGTTGTTATATTTGTCATTATCTCATTTATATTGTTATTCTGGGCCTCATCCAATCTTAATGTATTATCGATGCAGCTGTTACCTATTGCTGTGTTTATGTTGGTACTGTATTCGTACACCAAACGATTCACATGGTTATGCCACATTGTTCTCGGAATGACGATTGGTTTGGCACCACTTGGTGGCTGGGTAGCTGTAACAGGAACGATGGATTGGACAGCGATTGTGCTGTACGTTACGATTGTGTTCTGGACAGCGGGCTTTGATATTATCTATGCATGTCAGGATCTGGAATTCGATCAGGGAGAGGGTCTTCACTCCATACCTTCCCGTTTTGGCCTGGTTAAATCCTTGCAGATCGCTAAGTTCTTCCATGTGATTACTGCAATTGGTTTTCTTGCGTTATTGTTGATGACAGATCTGAGCTGGTGGTATGGCGCAGGCATGTTGGTGACGTATGGAATTCTATTCTATCAACACTATATTGTATCGCCTAATGATATGAGCCGTGTTCAAACGGCGTTTTTTACCATGAACAGTTTGCTTAGTTTAATTGTATTTACGTTCACTCTGATTGATCTGGCGGTGAAATAAATGGTGCAGCAGCCGGACAATAAACGACTGGTTGTCGGAATTACCGGAGCGAGTGGCAGCATATATGGCATTCGATTAATTGAAATGCTACTTGATTTGGAATATAACGTTCATCTGGTCATATCCAATGCAGGGTGGCGTGTACTGAAAGAAGAATTGGACTGGGATGTGACGAATCGGGACGCGGTGCTGGAAGAAAAATTCGGCAACCGTGCCGGTTCTCTGATCTATCATCCTGTGAGTGATATAGGGGCCTCCATTGCTAGTGGTTCTTATCTGGCCGACGGCATGATTATCATGCCATGTTCGATGGGAACTCTTTCGTCCATCGCGCAGGGATCGTCGGATAATCTGATGTCTCGCGCAGCCGATGTTATGATGAAAGAGGGAAGAACATTGATCCTCGTACCGCGTGAGACGCCTCTTCATGCAATCCATCTGGAGAACATGCTGAAGCTTTCTCGTCTTGGTGTACGAATGATACCGGCTATGCCTGCTTTTTATTACAAACCTCAGACTATGGATGAGTTGATTCTGTTTTTGGTGGGGAAAGTGCTGGATAGCTTGCGCATCCCACATCAACTGTTTACAAGATGGGGAGAACCGGATGAACGGGGATAACGACTGAGTTCGATACAAGGCTGTTTTTTGCCAAAGTGTTGCTCGGTTTATTTGTCCCCCGAATCCCGGGGTATTGGTGAGCACTGATGGTGAGTCTTCATGAACCACAGTCTTGACCCATGCTCCGGCAACTTCTGTATTTTGTTTCAGAACAAGTCGCAGAGTTTAATTTTCGGGTGTCGGCTATGACATTCGGAGAAGAAAAACACGTTAGATTACCTTATAGAACAACACAAGCAAGAACGGTAAGCCGGGTTTTTCGTAATGCCTGCAGGCCCGACTTGCTGGAGGGGAAGGTAAGCATGAATTTATGGACTGACAATACGCTGATACGGGTGAACGAATGAAACTATTGGATATTTTCGGGTTGTTAAAAAAGGACATGGATTACATTGAGAAAGAATTGTATCGCAGTGTTCGAGGAGAACAGAAGCTGCTGAGTGAAACGTCACTTCATTTGCTCAAAGCAGGAGGAAAACGGTTGCGGCCCGTTTTTGTGTTACTTGGTGGGAAATTTGGTACATACGACATTGAACGTCTGAAGCTGGTTGCGGTTCCGCTGGAACTCATCCATTCGGCATCCCTCGTTCATGATGATGTCATTGATAATGCGGAGACACGCCGAGGCAAACCCACGGTGAAGTCAAAATGGGATAACCGGATTGCCATGTACACTGGAGACTATATCTACGGTAAGGCACTTGAAATGACTGCCGGATTATCCGATCCAGCGATTCATCGTATCCTTGCCAAAGCTATGGTACAGATGTCCATTGGTGAGATGGAGCAAATTCGCGACTTTTTCAATACGGGACAAAGTGTTCGTAACTATCTGCTGCGGATTCGCCGCAAAACAGCACTTCTGATTGCAGTTAGTTGTCAGTTAGGGGCATTGGCTACACGTGCGCCTGAGCATGTATCTTCCCTGCTGTATACGTACGGATACAATGTGGGGATGGCTTTCCAGATTCAAGATGATGTACTTGATCTGGTAGGTACCGAGAAACAACTTGGCAAGCCACCTGGCAGTGACATGAAGCAAGGAAATATCACTCTTCCTGTACTTTATGCCTTAGAAGAATCCGATCTGCGGGAACCTTTGCTTAAGGAGATTTCCCGTGTCCAGCATGAAGAAGGACGAGCAAGTGCATCGGATGCAATTGGAATGATTCGCCAAAGTCAAGGAATTGCTAAAGCTGAAGCCCTTGCTGACCGATATATGAAGAAAGCGCTCGATGCTCTCGATCAGCTACCTAACATCAAGACGACCAAAAACCTGCGTGATATCGCTCATTTTGTGGTTAAACGTACGCATTAAACAATGTATGACCTTCGACTCTCAGATTACTCATACCCAAAGTTGAACAGAACTGTGAGATTCCTCATTGGGAGGATTTGGACATGTATGTTACAATCAGAGGGATTGCGTTTACATAGTGATTAACTTTGAACCGTGAGTGAGGAGTGAGCTGATGGATCGTACATTTTTGATGGTGAAGCCGGATGGTGTGCAGCGTGGATTGATCGGTCGAATTATTAGCCGTCTGGAAGACAAAGGATTTAAGTTGGTGGCAGGCAAATTGGTGCAGATGTCTGAGGATCAGGCAAAACGCCATTATGCTGAACATGAGGGTAAACCATTTTTCGATGATCTGGTTCGTTTTATCACATCTGGGCCTGTATTTGCCATGGTGTGGGAAGGCGACGATATTGTGGCGCTTGCGCGCATCGTCATCGGAAAAACCAATGTGAAGGAAGCAGCTCCGGGTACCATTCGCGGAGACTTCGCCAGCCACACACCACATAATCTGATTCATGGGGCAGATTCACCGGAAAGTGCTTCCCGTGAAGCAGCAAATTTCTTTGCTTCAGATGAACTGGTGGTATACGACAAGAGCATCGCAGCCTGGTTGTAATTATTAGCCAAAAGGGTGATACACGATGCTGGAGCAAGAACAACTACTAGACCCGGATTACACCGGATTCATTCGTAAAATCAAAGAGAGCACAGGCATTGATCTTGCTCAATACAAGGAAGGCCAGATGAAAAGAAGGCTGACCACACTTCGCAACAAAAACGGGTTTCATACATTTTCTAACTTTTTTGAAGCTATGCAGAAAGATAAATCATTGTTCTACGAATTCCTTGATCGTATGACGATTAACGTGTCGGAATTCTGGCGTAATCCCAATCGTTGGGAAGTGCTACGGGACGAGATCATGCCTGAGCTGCTGGGGTCCAAGCGTCGTGCTAAAGTTTGGAGTGCGGCCTGTTCAACAGGTGAAGAACCTTATACACTTGCCATGATTCTGGACACGATGGGCATTTTGAAGGACAGCTCCATTACGGCAAGTGATTTGGATGAAGGTGCATTGGCCAAAGCCAAGGAAGGGCGTTATATGGAACGCTCGCTTAAGGATGTGCCAAAGGAAACGGCGAACCGTTACTTCAAGCAGGATGGCTTGGTATACCGTATTGATGAGCAACTCAAAAATTCGATCAAGTTCATGAAACAAAATTTGCTGGTGGACCGTTTTGACGATGGTTACGATCTGATTGTGTGCCGAAATGTCATGATCTATTTTACCGAGGAAGCCAAAAACCTGTTGTATCACAAATTTGCAGCAAGTTTGCGTCCAGGCGGTATTTTGTTTGTGGGTAGTACGGAGCAGATCTTCTCCCCGGGACAATATGGTCTGGAGACAGCAGAGACATTTTTCTATCGGAAAAAATAATGATAATGGTTGTTCAGCCGTCTGAAGCACATGTACATGTGTTCAGGCGGTTATTTGTATACCAAGTACAAGAAAGAGCCGACTTTCTTGTCAAAGCCGGTCAGCTATACTATAATAAGCAAAGAAATTATGGGATTTTAGCAATGTGAAGTTTAACAGTTTAAAGGGGGAACGTATTATGAGTTTACGCTATTTAACCGCAGGGGAGACGCACGGACCCCAATTGACCGCTATTATTGAAGGATTGCCAAGTAATTTGACAATTGATTTTGAAGAACTGAATTTCCAGCTTCACCGCCGCCAAAAGGGATATGGCCGTGGACGCCGGATGCAGATCGAGAAGGATCAGGCGAATTTCGTTGGTGGTATCCGTCACGGATATACAACAGGTGCTCCGGTAGCGCTGGTTGTTCAAAATAACGACTGGAAACATTGGCAGAATATTATGAATATTGAGCCGATTGAAGGCAGTGACGAAGAGAAACGTCGCGTTCATCGTCCACGTCCCGGACACGCTGATCTGAACGGTGGGCTCAAGTATAATCTTAAAGACTTGCGTAACGTACTGGAGCGCTCCAGTGCACGTGAGACAACGGTACGTGTGGCATGTGGTGCCATTGCACGTCAATTCCTGGCTGAATTCGGAATCAAGGTAGCTGGACGTGTACTTCGCATTGGAGAGATCGAAGCTCCATATCAGGACCTTCCGATTGATGAACTGATCGCAGTGACAGAAGCTTCCTCTGTACGTGTTACGGATGCTGAGACAGAGAAGAAGATGGAAGCCTACATCGACCAGATTAAACAAGAAGGCGATTCCATCGGAGGAATAGTGGAATGTATCGTTGAAGGTGTACCTATTGGTCTTGGTAGTTATGTTCAATACGATCGCAAACTGGATGCACGAATCGCTCAAGGCGTAATGTCCATTAATGCATTCAAAGGTGTAGAGATTGGTATCGGATTCGAAGCCGGAGTCATTCGAGGATCACAGGTGCATGATGAAATCATGCATACGGATGAGCGCGGCTACCACCGGGCAACCAACCGTTTGGGTGGATTCGAAGGTGGTATGACAAACGGTATGCCAGTCGTTGTACGTGGTGTGATGAAGCCGATCCCAACGTTGTATAAGCCACTGCAAAGTGTCGATATCGATACAAAAGAAGCATTTACGGCTCAGGTTGAGCGCTCGGACGCTTGTGCTGTACCAGCAGCGAGTGTGGTTATGGAGCATGTTGTAGCGTGGGAAATTGCCAAAGCATTCCTGGAGAAATTCGGCGGGGATTCCATGGAAGAGATCCGTGCCAATGTTGCTAGTTATAACGCTCAACTGGAGAATTACTAATATGCGTCAGCTGACGGTACAGTTGGAGGAACGCTCATATCCGATTCTGATTGGCAGCGGTCTATTGGCACAAGCCCCTCAATATTTTGAGCAATATGGCTTGACCAAAAAAAGTCCGCTTCTCATCATTACAGATGAAAATGTGGCTCCCAAATACTTGTCAGGTTTGGAGCAAACGCTGCGTACGGCTGGTTATACAGTCGTATCGGCGGTTGTGCCCTCTGGTGAAACATCGAAATCCCTTTCGGTGTACCAGGATATGATGACCGTTGCGATCGAAGGCAAACTGGATCGGAGTTCTGCGATTCTGGCCTTAGGTGGTGGTGTCGTAGGTGATCTGGCTGGCTTTGTTGCCGCTACATATATGCGTGGAATCAAGTTTGTTCAAGTACCTACAACGATTTTGGCGCATGACAGCAGTGTGGGCGGCAAGGTGGCTGTCAATCATCCGCTGGCCAAAAATATGATCGGTGCATTCCACCAACCTGAGCTAGTACTCTATGATGTGGATACACTTCAATCCTTGCCGCCACGAGATGTATCGGCAGGATTGTCAGAGATGCTGAAGCACGGACTGATCCGTGATGAGGCTTTTGCACATTGGTGTGAGGAACATGCGGAAGAACTGCTTGCGCTTAATCCGGAAGCATTGGGATACGGCTTGGAGCGTGGTTGTGGTATTAAAGCAGAGATTGTATCCAGAGACGAACGTGAAAATGGAGAACGTGCGTTGTTGAACCTGGGACATACGATTGGTCATGCCATTGAAGCGATTGCCGGTTATGGAGAATTCCTGCACGGAGAAGCGATCTCGATCGGTATGGCTGGATCAGCATTGCTTGGTGAGAAGCTTGGTGCGCCAGCAGGGCTCTATGAAGATACGGTCCGCATGCTGCGTTCACTTCGCCTTCCAACAACGATGCCTGCGCATCTCGACACGGATGCATTAATGGAAGCGATGATGCATGACAAAAAGTTCCGTGAAGGTCATATGGTGTTTATCATTCCTGATCGGATTGGGGCTGCAAGAATTGTGAAGGACGTACCTGTGTCGGCAGTTCGGGACGTCATTGAAACGCTCAGGAAGGGAGAATGACAGCAATGGTCACACGGGGAATTCGCGGGGCTACAACAGTCACGCAGAACAACGAAGAACAGATTTTGAAGGAAACGGCTGTATTGTTGCAGGAGATCGTGGATCGCAATGAGATCCAACCGGAAGATATCTGCAGTGTGTGGATTACGTTAACTGGGGATCTGGATGCTGCATTCCCGGCAAAAGCTATTCGCCAACTGGATGGCTGGGAACTCGTACCACTGATGTGTGCACTGGAGGTTCCTGTTAAAGGTGCCTTGGCGCAGTGCATTCGTTTCATGGTGCATGTGAATACAAACAAAGCTCAGAATGAAATCAACCATGTGTATCTGAACGGTGCACAGGCATTACGTCCGGATTTGGCAACACCTTCTGGTTCTTAAGTAGTGGGTTGTCAAACCGATCATAATGATGTATAGTGAGAACCAGTTGAGTAGAGTAGAGATTGAGCTGAGAGCAGCTGAGCTAGTGGAGTATATAGCAGAGTCCAGTGGGTGGTAACCGGGGCAACAGAAACCGGTCAACTGATTCACGGTACGTCGTGCTACGGAATAGGTAACAGGAACAGGGAAAACAAACGTGTCATAGGACATCTTTTGTTTTGATATATTTTGGTACAAACACAATCAATGCACTCTCCTATATTTTACGTAATATTGGAATGAGTAGTTGAAGTGTTATAACTAATTTATTTTCCCGATTTGGATGATGTGAGATGCATCAATTCAGCGACCTGTGAATAATCCGACAGCGAAGTATAGGGACTTGTTATTTATGAAGCATCACCCTGTTAAATACAGCTTATAACCAAACCTCTACCTGATGGTAGAGGTTTTTTTGTACATATAACCTTTTCTTCTACCTAAATCTGAAAGGACGTGATCTGATGATAACGCCAAACGTTAATCAAGTACTGAAAATGTCGAATGAGTATAATCTGATTCCGGTAGTCAAACGGATTCTGGCAGATATGGAGACTCCGATTCGAATATTCCGCCGTTATGCTGACAACGACCGGGCATTCCTGTTGGAAAGTGTAGAGGGGGGTATCCAATGGGCTAGATACTCGTTCATCGGTACAGATCCGTTCCTGATGATTTCGGCCAAGAAAGGCCGGATTGTTGTAGAAGAAGCAGGGAAAACCCGTGAATTGCCAGGCAAACCGATCGAAGAACTGAAAGCACTGCTGCGTAAGTACCGCAGTCCAAAAGATGATGAACTGCCACCATTCACAGGTGGGGCAATTGGTTTCTTCGGATATGATCTGCTGTCCTATTATGAGAAACTTCCAGCTCACGCGCTGGATGACCTGAATATGGATGACATTCGCTTTATGTTCTGTGACCAGATTATCGTGTTTGACCATGTGAAGCAGCAGATGCTGCTCGTTGGTAATGTACACGTTAAGGACGGTGCAACGGATGATGAGATACGCCAAGCGTATGCAGTGACTTCGGAGAAGCTGGAGCAGGCGGCAGAACGTTTGCAACAGCAAGGACCAGGGGAGAACCTGAATCCGCGTTCCATTCCGGGAGACGTGGAACTGGGGGATATTCGCTCCAACCTCACGAAGGAGCAATTTATCGGTAATGTAGAGCAAGCCAAAGATTACATTCGCGCAGGTGATATTTTTCAAGTGGTATTATCCCAGCGTTTCCACATTGATACGGAAGTTTCTCCGCTTCACGTGTATCGTGTGCTTCGGACCCTGAATCCATCACCTTATATGTACTACCTCAAAATGGATGATGAGATTATCGTGGGTACTTCGCCTGAAGCTTTGGTCAAGGTGGATGGAAATCGTGTGGAAACACGACCGATTGCAGGCACACGTCCAAGAGGGGCAACAGAAGCGGAAGATCGTGCACTCGCTGCTGATCTGCTCCAGGATGAGAAGGAACGCGCGGAGCATCTGATGCTGGTTGATCTGGGTCGTAACGATCTGGGCCGGGTATCCAGCTTCGGCAGTGTGAAGTGTGACATGTTCATGGAGATTGAACGGTATTCTCACGTTATGCACATGGTATCCAACGTTACGGGCGAGCTTAGAGAAGACAAGGATTTCTTCGATGCGTTTCTCTCATGCTTGCCAGCGGGTACTGTATCCGGAGCACCGAAACTGCGTGCAATGGAGATTATCGCGGAACTGGAGAAAGAGGCACGGGGTGCTTATGCAGGAGCCATCGGATACCTTGGTTTCTCGGGTAACATGGACTCCTGTATTACGATTCGTACGATTATTTTTAAAAAAGGAAAAGCGTATGTACAGGCCGGAGCGGGAATCGTATGGGATTCTGTGCCTGAGAATGAATATGAGGAAACGGTTAACAAAGCTAAAGCATTGCTCAAGGCGATTCGAACAGCAGAAGCAATGTTTCCTGCCAAAGAAAAGGACAGCACGTTGAGACTGGCGAATGCAGACTACTTTGTCACACCAGCGGCCGCTAAGAACTGAGAGAGGAGAGACCGGAGATGAACATAAACCCAATAATGAATGAGAACCCTGTAACCCCTATTGCTGAGATTACTCGTGAGGAAGGCATGAAAAATGGCCTGGCGAAGATTCTAGAGGGCAGCCATCTGGAGCAAGCCGAAGCAAGAGATTTGATGTACTCGATCATGAGAGGTGAGGCAACGCCGGCTCAAATCGGAGGTTTGCTGATGGCGCTACGGATGAAGGGTGAAACGGTAGATGAGATCACCGGTTTTGCTGAAGCCATGCGTGGTCAGGGCGGACGAATTCTAACGGATGGCAGCGGCTTGCTGGACACTTGTGGAACAGGTGGATCGGGTATTCACAAATTCAACATTTCCACAGCATCCGCGATCATTGCTTCGGCCGTCTCGGTTCGGGTCGCCAAACATGGCAACCGTTCAGCTTCAGGCAAAGCGGGTAGTGCAGATGTATTAGAGGCACTCGGTGTAAATATCCATCTGAACGGGGAGCAGGCCAGACAATGTCTGGATGATATCGGAATCTGCTTCTGTTTTGCCCAGGTATATCACCCTTCCATGCGACATGCAGCAGGACCAAGAAAAGAGCTGGGGGTTCGTACCATTTTCAATATGCTCGGACCGTTAACGAATCCTGCGGGAGCAGATCGCCAACTGCTTGGCCTGTATGATCGTTCCCGGACGCCGATGATTGCTGAAGTACTGAATCGTCTTGGTCTCAAAAGAGCGTTGGTTGTGGCCAGCCATGATGGTCTGGATGAAATCAGTATTTCGGCACCAACTCAGGTATCTGAACTTCGCAATGGTGAAGTGCACACCTATGATATTGATCCACGTGATATGGGTTTGTCTCTGCATCCGCTCGAAGCGGTACTTGGAGGAGATGCGGCACAGAATGCCGAAATTATTAAGAGGATCTTCCAGGGTGAGCAGAGTGCCTATCGTGATGTCGTTCTGTTGAACGCCGGAGCGTGCATCTATGTATCCGGTCTTGCAGATAGCATTGCTGAAGGGGTGACACTTGCCGCAGAAGCGGTAGATTCGGGCAAAGCTGCCGGGAAGCTTGAACAGTTAATTCATACAACGGAGGCGTACAGTCATGTATCTTGATCGAATCGTTGCAACCAAACATAAAGAAGTTGAAGTTCTTGCACAGACATTTCGCATGGATGAAGCTATCCAAAAAATCGAACAACTACCCGCAACTCGGGGGTTTGAACAAGCACTATCAAGCGGACGCAATCGCAAACTCGGCCTTATTGCTGAAGTGAAGAAGGCATCGCCGTCCAAAGGGTTGATCCGTCCGGATTTTCATCCGGTAGAGATTGCTGCCGCTTATGAACGAGCAGGTGCAGACTGCATCTCCGTATTAACAGATGTGTCGTATTTTCAAGGGAGCAATGAGTACTTGCAGGCGATTCATCAAGCGGTGAACATTCCGCTATTGCGCAAGGATTTTATTATAGATGAACGACAGATTGCCGAGGCAAGATTGCTGGGTGCGGACGCGGTATTGCTGATTGCCAGTATTCTGACACCTGAACAGATTCGTCAATATCTGGAATTTGCCAAAAGTTTGGGGCTGGATGCCTTGATTGAAGTCCATGATCGAACAGAACTGGAGCAGATATTGGAGATTCCGCAGGCAACACTTGTGGGCATCAACAATCGTAATTTGAAAACATTCGAAACTAGTCTGAACACGACACTGGATTTGATGGAATTGATTCCAAGTGGCGTTACCTTGATTAGCGAAAGTGGTATTGACGGACCAGAATCAACTGTACCTCTGATCCAGGCCGGTGTTCATGGTATTCTCGTAGGTGAGCATCTCATGCGCAAGGATGATGTAGAGGCGGCTGTATATGATCTGATGGGACCCAAATGATGAATACTTCCTTACACGATGGCACAGGCGACAGTATGTCAGAACTGAGAAACCCGCTGCCAGCGGCCGTAAAAATATGTGGACTTCAGGACGTTGAAGTGCTAAAATCGATGATAAACTTGCCTGTGGATTACATTGGTGTTGTTTTTGCCAAATCACGCCGCCGAATCGAACCCGAGCAGGCTGCTGCATTAAGAACGGTGTTGTTCGAATGGTCTACCTATGATCGGCCGAAGCTTGCGGGTGTATTTGTGAATCCTACGCTCGAAGAACTGGAACACATTATGGACATTGCTCAGCTGGATGTTATTCAACTGCATGGACAGGAGACTGCGGAATTTTGCCAGCAGGTGAAGCAGCGGTGGAATGCCGCAGTGTTCAAAGTTTTTTCTTTTCCCAAAGATGAAACGGGACCGGAAGCTGATGATGCAGCCATAAGGGCTCTTGATACTTATGATAAATACGTGGATGCGATATTGCTTGATACCCATGATCCTCTATATGGAGGGGGCTCCGGGAAAACGTTTGCCTGGGAGCGAATCCCTGCCTATGCTGAATGGGCAAAAAGTCGCGAAATTGCTCTGTTCGTTGCAGGAGGGTTGCAGCCGGACAATGTACAACAACTAATACAGACATATACACCTTTCGGCGTCGATGTATCCAGCGGCGTGGAGACTGAAGGTGTGAAGGATATTGCCAAAATTACAGCATTCGTAGAAAGGGTGAAGCAGGCATGACACATCAATTGCCGGATCAACACGGGCGTTTCGGTCACTTCGGAGGCCGCTTTGTACCTGAGACACTAATGAACGCACTTATTGAGTTGGAGGAGGCATACAGCCACTTCTCTGAAGATGAGGAATTTAACAAGGAACTGAACTATCTGTTAAGCGAGTATTCTGGACGTGAAACGCCATTGTATCATGCAGAGCAATTGTCACGCCGATTGGGCGGACCGAAAATTTATCTGAAACGTGAAGATCTCAATCATACAGGCGCGCACAAAATTAATAACGCCATTGGACAAGGTTTGCTTGCCAAACGGATGGGCAAAAAGAAAGTTATTGCCGAAACGGGTGCAGGTCAACATGGCGTTGCGACCGCAACCGTAGCCGCATTGCTTGGACTGGAATGCAAAGTATTTATGGGCGAAGAAGATACAGAACGTCAGCAGTTAAACGTATTTCGGATGAAGCTGCTCGGAGCAGAAGTAATTCCGGTGACGTCCGGAACACGGACACTGAAGGATGCTGGTAATGAAGCACTTCGCTACTGGGTCAGCAATGTAGAGGATACGTTCTATGTGCTCGGATCAGTGGTTGGTCCTCATCCATATCCGATGATGGTGCGGAATTTCCAACGTGTGATTGGTGATGAGACCCGTCGTCAGATTCAGGAGATCGAAGGGCGTTTGCCGGATGTAATTGTAGCCGCTGTTGGTGGAGGAAGTAATGCGATCGGTATGTTCTATCCATTTATCGGTGATCAGGATGTGAAGCTTGTTGGTGTTGAAGCCGCAGGCAAAGGGGTCGAAACCGAGTATCACGCTGCAACGATGACCAAAGGCACGCATGGTGTATTCCAGGGCTCTATGAGTTACCTGTTGCAGGATGAGTATGGACAGGTTCAGCCAGCGCATTCCATCTCGGCCGGACTTGATTATCCGGGTGTTGGTCCGGAGCATTCCTATCTCAAGGATATTGAACGGGCAAAATATGTACCGATCACGGATCAGGAAGCACTGGATGCCCTGCAACTCCTATGTCGGACGGAGGGAATCATTCCTGCTCTGGAGTCTGCACATGCGGTTGCCCAAGTTGTCAAACTGGCGCCTGAACTTACAGCAAATGATATTGTAGTCATTTGTCTGTCGGGACGTGGAGACAAGGATGTTGAATCCATCATGAAATACACGGGAGGTGACTTGGGATGAATCTGATGGACCAGACCTTCCAGCAATTGAAGGAACAGAATCGTACGGCACTTATTCCATTTTTAACCGTGGGAGACCCGGATGTGGACACAACGATTGATATCATCAAGGAGCTTGAACAGGCTGGAGCGGATATTTTGGAACTGGGTGTTCCCTATTCCGATCCGCTTGCAGATGGCCCAGTCATTCAGCGCGCTTCCGAACGTGCGCTGAAAAGCCAGATTACCATTCGTACTGTGATGGAAACCGCTGCAAAAGCTCGTAAGGCAGGTGTGAAACTGCCGTTTGTACTGTTCACTTATTATAATCCGGTATTGCAGACAGGCCTGGATGTATTCTTTGATGAATTGGTCAAACACGATATTAGTGGCATGATCATTCCGGACCTGCCAATTGAGGAAGCGGAAGAGATGCGAGAACGCGCAAATCGTGCTGGTGTGCATCTGGTGCCGCTTGTTGCACCTACATCTAATGCCCGGATTGAGCGGATTGTAACGGGCGCGAGGGGCTTTATCTATTGTGTATCATCCCTTGGGGTAACCGGAGAGAGAGCTTCTTTCTTTGATGGCGTAGAGAGCTTTATTGAGACGGTGAAAAGTCTGACAGACCTCCCTGTAGCGGTGGGTTTTGGTATCTCCAGTCATGAGCAGGTGGCACATTTCTCCCGCATCTGCGATGGCGTTGTTGTAGGTAGTGCCATTGTTCGTCAGGTGGAAGATGCGATTCCTCTGCTTGAAAATCCGGATACGCGTGCAGCGGGACTGTTGCAAATTCGCAACTTTGTGGCACAATTAAAGGGATAGAGATGTCCTGAAAGGACATCTTTTGGACACGTAAGGTGCACGCTGATTCGTGTCTAACATTATTTCAATAACAGGAGGCGGTCGGGTTGAAACCGAAATCCCAGATTGTCAATCTGCCTGTGTACCAGCCGGGCAAACCGATTGAAGAAGTGAAACGTGAACTGGGGCTTGAACAAGTCATCAAGCTGGCCTCCAACGAAAACCCGTACGGCAGTTCTCCTGCCGCCCTGGAAGCCATTACGAGAGAAATGACGAATATAAGCATATACCCAGACGGTAGCTCGGTTGAGCTGACGGGAGTTCTTGCCAAGCATCTTGGCGTTGAACGGAACAACTTAATATTTGGTTGTGGTTCCGATGAGATTATTGCTTTGATCACGAGAGCTTTCTTCTTGCCGGGTGACGAGACCATCATGGCAGATCAGACATTTTCTGTATATAAAAGCAATGCAGATATTGAGGGTGCCGTGTCCATCGAAGTGCCTCTGAAAGATGGCACGCATGATCTGAGCGCGATGCTCGCGCAAATTAACGACAAAACCAAAGCAGTATGGGTGTGTAATCCAAATAATCCGACAGGTACGATTATCTCCGAGCAGGAACTTACAGCCTTTATGGACCGTGTGCCTGCTCATGTGATGGTCATACTGGACGAAGCTTATTATGAATTCGTAACCGATGAAGCATACCCGCAAAGTATACCATTGATCGAACGGTATCCGAACTTGGTCATCCTGCGGACATTCTCCAAAATTTACGGTTTGGCTTCGCTCCGGATCGGGTATGGTATTGCACGTCCCGAAATTATTGATTTGATTAACCGTGTGCGTGAACCGTTTAACACCTCCCGTTTTGGACAGGTTGCGGCAAAAGCTGCACTACTGGATCAGGATTTTGTTCAAGAGTGCTCGAAGCGGAATGCAACGGATCGGGATTACCTGCAAAATGAATTTGCACGCCTCGGATTGTCGTATTTCCCTTCACAGGGTAATTTCATTATGGTTGACCTGAATATGCCTTCGGCAAATGCGTTCCAATCCTTGCTCAAACAAGGCATTATCGTTCGCTCAGGATTCCACGTATACCCAACTTACATTCGTGTGTCCGTCGGAACATCAGAACAGAACCGTGCATTTGTCACGGCACTGGAGAACACGCTGGCTGAGAAGGCGGTAGCGCGCCCTTAATACTGGCGATGAAAGAGTGAGGACCCATGAAACTAAAAATTGCAATGATTGGTGTAGGACTCATCGGCGGTTCACTGGCGCTCTGCTTCAAAGGCAAGCCAGGTGTAACCGTGATGGGCTACGCCCACTTGGATGAACTGAAGGACAAGTACATAGCGAGCGGTGTAGTGGATGATGCTACGCTCTCTCTGGAAGAAGCGGTAGAGGATGCCGACTTTATTTTTTTGTGCGTTCCCGTAGGTTTGCTAGAATCCTATTTCGAAAAGCTCTCCAAGCTGCCATTGAAAAAAGGATGTATCATCACGGACGTAGGAAGCACTAAAGCTTCCATTGCCGCTTGTGCCGAGCATGTGCGGTTGACTGACGCTTACTTCATTGGTGGTCACCCTATGACGGGGTCGGAGCGTGCAGGCGTAGATGCGGCCTCAGCCGTGTTATTTGAGAATGCATACTATGTCTTAACCCCTTCAGAACATGTACCTGAGGAAGCCTACAGCAGGTTGTCTGAGCTGCTTGCGTATACGCGGGCACAGATCGTGCGTGTGGAGCCTCTGCTGCACGATGACATCGTGGGGGCGATTAGTCATCTGCCACATGTTATTGCTGTTGCGCTTGTGAATCAGGTGCGTGAATATAATGAGTCGAATCCACTGTATAAAATGCTGGCTGCAGGCGGTTTTCGGGATATTACCCGGATTGCGTCCAGTGATGCGATTGTGTGGAGAGATATCTTGCTTAGCAACCGTGATGTACTGCTGGGCTTGCTAAAGGACTGGAATAGCCAGATGACGGCCTTTACGGATATGCTGGAGCATAAAAACGGTGAAGGCATAGAGGAGGCATTCCGTCAGGCCCGCGAGTTCCGCAGTATATTACCAGAACGACGCAAAGGCATGATTTCGCCGTTATTTGATCTGTATACTGATGTCCAGGATGCACCGGGTATGATCGGTAAGATCGCAACTGAGCTTGGGGCGAATGACATCAACTTGAGCAACTTGGAGATTATCGAAAACCGGGTGGATGTGCCGGGCATTATGCGTCTGTCTTTCCGTCAGGAAGAAGATATGGAACGAGCCAAGACGTTATTGGATTCCTTAGGCTATCAAGTGTGGATATAAGACGAGAAAGAGGGCGAAAGCCCTCTTTTTTGTGAGGTTATATTGGAGTTGTTATTTGATTTTCAGTCACAGAAAAAAAGGATGTATTATCCTTATTTACCGAAAGATATAATTAATTCAAACAATTTTACTGAAAGTGTTGACAAAATGAAAACGTATACATATAATAAGGGTACAGTATGGTTTCTCTCCACTCCTATCCTAATACTACGTTGCTTCGAAGTAAGCGACAGGTCGCCATTTGGCGGCCCTTTTTTTTATTTGTATGCGCTTAAATGATAACATAATAATTAGTATAGGATGAGCTTCTTTTTGAATTTTTCAATATTCCTCGGATGAATCTCCCGTGTTTCACCCCATTTGAAATGAACTACCGCAGGCGCTCCTGGTGTGATCTTTTCGACTAAGAGTTCGATTGATCTTCTTTTATCATCATTGGGTAGTTCGTTAATCAGTTCAGAGAATTCTTGTATTGCATCGTTGTAATCTCCGAATGACTTCGATTGAGGCAAAGGAATTTTATCTAACAATTCCAAAATCTCAGCTTTACGTTTTCCATATCTTCTCATGGACAACTCGTAATGATGCTCTTCAATTTTGTTATGAAGATAATAATCATCGAAAATCTTTTGTTCTGCATTGTTAATGTTGGCAAGTTCATCTTGAAGTTTAGAGAATGAATTATTGTTGTCAGAATCTTCTTTCATTTCAGGTATCAAAGATTCATAACCATATTTTTTCTCTGCCATGTTAGCAATCAGATTTATGACTGCTGCTTCAAAACTTTCTTGATCATGGTTTGGACTGGAGCAAGATATCGCTCCCATGGATGTTTTACGGCTACATACATATTTTCTCTTCTGTTTAGAATGGGACATGTAACGAGAATGCATTTTAGATCCGCACTCTGGACAGATAAGGACAGAAGTGAGTAGTTGCCTTTCTTTTCCTTTCCATGCTTTGTCTTTCCCAAACAGCGTGGATTGGATGTAATTGAAATCATCCCAAGAGACGAGAACAGGGCACACAAGGAGCTTATAGCATTCACCCTTCCAACGTTGCATAGCAGCGTAAGTTGGGTTTGTAAGCATATACCTAACCCTTCTAGCGGTCCATTCTTTACCTGTCAGCGAGTAAACCTTTTGTTCATTTAACCATCTAGCTATCAGATATGGTCCTTTTCCTAGCTTCGCCATTCGAAAAATCTCTCTTACATAATAAGCACGCTCCGGAACTTCCTCGAATCCCATACCATCTGCTGTTTTCACAAAGCCGAATGGGGCAGGACCGCCATTCCAGCGACCTTTCTTAGCGTTTGTTTCTTTGGAATCGTTTACTATCTCGCTGAGGTTGTCTGAATAATATTCATTGAGATCGACAAAGAAGCCAGCAACAAGACGTCCATTTGGTGTACTAAAATCCACAAACTCAGAAGCTGAACAAATATCAACTTGGTGAGAATTCAGGATTCCCTGTAACTCTTGAAAGTCTTTCTTTAGCCTTGTTAGACGAGATAGATTGAAGAAAATCATCTTTCTCACTTTGGGTCTATCCTCAATGCATTTCAAAGCATCCATCAAGCCAGGACGTTTTGTGTACTTAATTCTAAAACCGGAGTAGTCAATATCTTTAAATACTTTGACTAGTTTAAAATTGTTGGACTCACAAAACTGTTCAATCTTTCTTAATTGCGTAAGCTCCGATATATCCTCTTTATCTTGACGCTGATCACTTTGTCGTATATATCCGATCGCTTCTATTTCTTCATTCGTTTCACGGGCTCGTACCACCATTTATTTCACCTCCTTTCCAGAGGCCCGTAAACTCTAATATCTCCGTCTGACTTCTACAACTTTACCAATAATTTCAACTTTAGATGCATCAACGATAGTCGGCTGCAGCTTAGGGTTTGAAGGCATCAATATGCAAATCTCATTTTGGCACTTAATTCTTTTTACTGTTGCTGTTTCTCCATCAATAGCCACAACCGCAATATCATTAGCGCTCACTTCGCTTTGTTTTACACAAATGACGATATCACCTTCTACGATGTTATCTCCAATCATGCTATCTCCCTTAATACGAAGGCCAAAAGCTTGTTTTCCTCTAACAGTTGAAGCGTTAACGTATTCCATGTCTTCTATGTGTTCGATTCTGTCAAGAGGTTGTCCGGCAGCAATAGAACCGAGAACAGGCACCTTTACAAGATTTTCAGCTATGTATTGTGCAGGCGTTTCCTCTATTACTAATGCTTGGGCATATTCTTTTTTGAGATCTTTCAATTTATCCAATTTCATGAACTTCTCTTTTATTTCTTCAGGAGCTTTTTCGATTAGTGCAGCAGTCAATAGTTTTTCAACATCTCCACCTGTTACAGCAGCGAGTGCTCTATTGAGTTCTGAGGTTGCTGGGTTGTCTGTTTTCCCATTTTGCAATTGGCTAATATAGCCTTTGCTGACCTTATATCCGTAACCCTCAAGCCGTTCAGATATCTCGGATAGGGATAACCCGGATTTTTTTATGTAATCTTTCAGCAACTCATAGTAAGTCAATTGAGACACTCCTTTCGTTTGATTACATTGTACTAAACGTTTCAGTAATAAGTCAACATTATTTATGTTTTAACTATTGACTGAAACGATATAAGCGTTTAGTATTTGGTTAACGATATCGTTTACTATTAAATAAACGGTGGGGGGTGATTGAAAATATGAAAACGAAGTATGCGAACCTTTTGAGGGACGCGGTCGTTGAAAGCAACTTGACTTATTCGAAGATCATTGACAAATGCAAAGAAAAAGGCGTTTCTTTCTCTGGTTCTTATCTGAGTAAGCTATGCACTGGTTGGATGCCACCGCCGTCAGATGATATCAATAGAGCATTGGCGGAAGTCTTATCTCCTGTGTCTTCTATAACCTATGAAAAATTAGCTTTGGCGAAGTATAAGGAAATAATACCCGCAGATATATTGGAAGCAATAGCTGCTGGGCAATAAAGGGAGGGCACCATGAAACGCCTTGAAGAGATCCTCGGAGAAATGCAAATTCTTGATGTAGATCCGTTGCGAATTGACGAAGAAATTAAAAAGCTTGAAAGTGAATTGTCAAATTTCTTAAATCAGGAGGTTCAGCATGGTGAATAAAAAGTTGTTGGAGCCGTATGAGCGTGAATTCATTAAGATTCTAGCAAGACAGGCTCGACGCAACATGGAGAAGAAGTTACAAGGACTTCCTCAGAAAAAAACAGCTAATTGATTTGAATAAGAAATTTAGAAAGGAGCCTTGAATTGAAGATCAAAATTGACCAAATCAAAGTAAGCGATCGAATTCGTAAGGACTTCGGAGGAATCGAAGAACTGGCGAATGACATCGAACAAAACGGTCTCATTAATCCTATAGTAGTAACCCCAGATTATCAGTTAATTGCAGGAGAGCGCCGCTTGCGTGCTCATCAGTACCTGGGACGTAAAGAGGTTGTAGTCCGGGTTATGGAAATCAGCGACTTCGAACATCAACTCCGGCTAGAAATTTCGGAGAACGAGCACCGGAAAGAATTCACCTTCTCGGAGCGAGTTGAATGGGCGAAGCGGTTGGAGGAAGTTGCACGGATTAAAGCCAAGGAACGGATGGCAGGAGGCAAGGAAAATATTCCTGAGCAGCCTGCCGGACAGGTTCGCGACATTGTAGCTGATCAAGCAGGCTTTGGATCAGGCAGAACCTACGACAAGGCCAAGTTCATTATGGAAAATGCCACATCGGAAATCATTCAGCAGCTTGACGCAGGGATCATTTCCACACACAAAGCATATGTGGAGACAAAAGAGCGACTTGAAGCTGCTTTACGAGAGGCTGAGACTCGTGCTAACCAAGCTGAGCAGGAGAAGGAAGAACTCCAGCGGCGGTATAAGGATACGGTTCCGGCAGATCAGGTGGATGAGGCTGTAGCGGCGGCGGTTGAGCGCCGAGACGAGGAGACGGAAGTTATCCTGGCACAGAAAGCTCAGGAAGCTGCTAAGCAGATTAAAGAGCGTGACCAATACTGGAAAGAGAAACTCCAAGAAGATGTAGAAGCTGAGCGCCTGAAGGTCGAAGAATTGAAAGTTGGTTATCAACGGACGAAAGAAGAGTTGGAGACTATGCAGCTTCAACAACCTGATAACTTCGATGAACAACATGCTGCTGCTCAAATGAAGAAACTTCGTTTCGAAGCTGATAGAAATACCATACAGATCAGCATCCATATAAATCAGTTTCTTCAGAAAGTCGGCATCACATCGTTTATGCTTGGAGCCGTCTCCGGTGCTAGTGCCGGTGAGAAAAAACGGTTTTCAGAAGGTCTTGACATGCTCCAATCTTTCATTGACCAGATGCGTCCGGCAATTAATTCAAGAAAGGTGGTAAATCCAAATGACATTGATGAATCCTAATCAGCCTGATTATCTGACAATCGTTGAAAGACAATTGCAGCTTACAGAGGCACAGGGAGTTGCTATCCGAGGATTATGGGATGGCATGAAACAAATGCAAGATGACGTTGCTGAAAAGGTTGGAGAGGTTCAGATGATGGTGCAGGAGGTCCGGGACAGTGTAACGCTGACGGATGCGGAGTGCTACCAACTCCAGTCTCTTGTTCGCAAGAAATCTAATGGACTAACCAAGGATCGCTATAAAGAGTCAGATGAAAAGTTCAAGGACATGGTTGGCCGTTATCGCCGGATGATCTGGAGTAAGTTGAAAGAACGATTTGAAGTCGCGAAATACAGCCATGTGCGGCGTATCGACTTTGATGATGCGGTTGAGTTCATTAAGGAATTTCGTCCGGAAGATTATATCTGAGGGAGTTGAAACCGATGAGATTAAAATCCATGACGCTTGACGATTTGGCACGTATCTGGTCACACAAGCCATTGCAGCATGCCATAATCACTCGGAACATTGATCGGATGAAGAAATCATGATTACCGTTCCACAGAAGTTGCTAAAATCCAGAATCATGCGTAAGAAGTTAAGGGATTTGTATGACGACATCATTGATTCTGATAAATTCGGAGTTGATACCAGAGAGATCGAGGAGAAAGCGGTGGCTTTATCCGAAGAGTTAGAAAATCTTGAGTATTCCATTCGCAAAAATCGTAAATATGTTGGACTAGAATGGAGACCTCCAACTGGCTATAAAGTGTCGGGAACGCTGATAGGGCATTGCCAACTATGTCAAAAAGAGATTTTCTCAGAGCAGAAAATTCCTGATCCAACTGAAGAAGGACTCTTCTGTAATTACTACTGCCGGAGAGTGTTCCGCAATAGAGAAGACAGAAGAGCCCAGTAAATTAATCGTGCTACCAACACGATCATTTGAAAAACAATTCAACGGCAGTATACCATGCAATTTCAAATTTGAAAATAGGAGCTGGAAAATATGAATTTAAATATCCTGGTAAATGATGCTATGGAGACTATTCAAAAAGATGGGTTTGTTGAAGAAGTTATTAAAAAGCAATTGGAGACTACTATCAAAAAAGTCGTTGAAGATTACTTTGGCTCCTATGGAGATTTCCGTAAAGAGTTGGAAAACCAAGTAAAAGAACAACTGGAAATTGATATGAGCAAACTTGGGATTGGCGGATACAATCTCATGGTTTTGAATGAAGTGAAGTCCCAATTGGAAACAGCGCTTCACATTCAGGGTGTCCAAAAAATAAAAGAAAATATGGAAAAAATGCTCGTTGGCGTCAAGCCAGAATACAAGTTATCTGAGTTAGTTGAGGCTATGAAAAAGGATGAGAACAAGGATCGCGATAAAGATGGCGAAAAAATAGGCTTCATTCTTGAAGAGAGCGATTACGGTTACAAACACATTTACCTTGATCCTGAAAGTGACGGTACAGAATCATGGCGCTCTAGCAGATCGAAATACAATTATAAATATCAACTTCACTTAGATAAAGAAGGTCATGTCTACAATTCCAAAATCGATAGTCATGATTTATCCAAAAACAACGAGATCATGACATCGTTTTACGACTTCGACAAATTAATGTTCCAAATTTTCGCTACAGGCGCAAAGGTTATTGTCGATGAGGATGAAGTAGATACCTATTATGGTGATGATTATTAAAAATTAAAGTAGGAGTGACTGCATTGTCTTTACAAAAACAATATTCGCTAGGCGAGTTATACAGTCTAGCTGAACAGTGCAGTCACGATTATCCGGCTACACTGGCGCGGAAGATTGAGTATTTGACGGAGGTGCAAGTTTTATTGGGCCGGAGAGCTGCAGAGGCGGTGAGGGACTATAAACGTCTCTACGCTGAACGCAAGCGTGTATATGCCGAAGCCTACCTTGCTGCTGGGAAAGACAAAGCTCAGCGTGCGGAGCTGGCAATCATTGAGATTCGTCTTAAGGAAGCTGATGCTGAGGCAGACAAGGTTCGCTGGCATAACGCAGTGGAAAGTAATGATCAGGTTATAAATTCATTAAAATACAGCCTGAAGGTTCTGCTTGCTGAGTACGATAACCCAGCAAGTGCAAGAAGATAGAAATCAGAAGTTCCGGGGTGAGTTGAGTGGCAAGTCCCCAGCTAGGAAACGGATATATCGGCATAGCTAATGAGATATGGGATGAGATCATCAGCAGAAAGTTCACCGAACGTCAGCAGAAGATTCTCAAACTTGTTCTAAGGCTATCTTATGGATGCCAAAAGAAAGAAGCTGTCATACCCCTTCTGAAGCATTTTGAACTATGTGGAGTGCGTATACAGGACGCGAAAAAAGAAATTGTTTACTTGCAACAATGCAAAGTAATTATGTGGGACGGAAATCAAGTTTATTCGCTTAATAAAAACTATGATGAATGGCGAGTTAATCTTGTGAAAGAGTGGGACAAAGATAAGTTTTCAGAACTCATTTCTATAAATCTAAGCGTTAAAAAAGTTACGAAAAGTGTAACTCAGAAAAGCGATAAACATTCTGAAAGTTACGAAAAGTGTAACTCAGGAGTTACGAAAAGTGTAAATGAAGAGTTACGAAAAGTGGAAGTTGAAGAAGGCTCAAACCCTTGCGAGAGTAAGGCGGATGGCGCGTCTAAAGACATGTTTAAAGACAGTATTAAAGTTGGTTGTTGTTTAACTGATCCCGATTCGATATTTGAACCGTACACGGGAAACCCGGATTCTGTTCCTAAAACCGAAGCAGATACTGACTCTGATCGGGAGGTTTCCCAAACGGAATATCGCAATCAAGTGGCAGCTCGTTATCTCCAGAGAAGAGGCAAGGGACTGGAGATAACCTTAAACGATGAAGATGCGGTTAAACAGTTCATAGCTGAGAGGATTCCGCTCCAAACAGTTATCGATGGTATTGACCAATCGTTTGACAATTTTAAACCTAAGAACAAATGGGATCAGATACGAAACCTGAGTTACTGTGCAACGGTTGTATATTCGTTGCATGCCAAACGCGAAAAATCAAACACAGCAGAAATGCAAATAGCGACTACCATACCAGATGCGTCGATTGAAACGATATCAAACGTGACCGCAGATGATTTAAAAGAGTTGCTTGCTAATCTAAGGTCAAAGCAAGGAGTGTGAGTGTATGGGCAGCTTTCAAGAAGAGTTAAGGGCGCTGATCCCTCCTGATTTTGCAGAAAGACGACAGGCAGCTATCCAGAAGATTGATACGCACCCTGAGATTCAGCGACTCAGACAGGCTTATCCTGATCGTTCAGGCGAACTGACAAGCCCAAGAAGATACAGGGATGTGTCAGAGCATCTTGCTCAATGTGATGCATGCGCGGAGTGTCCTGGTTTAAGAGACTGCCAGAACGTCCAGAAGGGTCACAGGAGCGTTGAAGAACCCAACCCTAATAAACAGGACGAGTTGGTGTTTAGGCTCAGGAAATGCAATTTGTTAAAGGCCTACGAGAGACAGCAGGGGATTGGTCAGAGAATCAAAAGCCATTTTATACCCGCTCACATTTTGGACGCGACCTTTGATGACATCGAACCTGATCCGCAACGCTTACCCGCCATTACGGCGGCGGTTAAATTCTGTAGCACATTTATTCCAGGGCAAACGACAGAAGGGTTGTACCTTTACGGCCCGATGGGTGTAGGTAAAAGCCTGATCGCTGGAGCGATTGCTCAAGAACTTGCCAAATGTGACATAGATGTTCTCATGGTTTATGTGCCGGATTTTCTACTTGAAGTCAAGGATGCTATTGGTTCCAAAACAGAAACAGTTGAGAGCAAACTTGATTCTCTCCGGACAGCATCTGTACTAATACTCGATGATATTGGAGCTGAGACATTAACCATCTGGACAAGGGATGAAGTAATAGGTCCTATACTCCAGCGACGAATGGAGCGGCTTCCGACAATCTACACATCCAATTTGACTATCAAAGAATTGAGACACCACTTGGCTAATGTAAAGGATGCCAAAGAGATGGACAGAAAGCAGCATGAAAAGAAGGCGGAGCGGATTATTGAACGGATTGAACCTTTTGCAAAAACAATATCGGTAGGCGGAAGAAATAGACGGAGGGGATAATCAGATGTGTAAAACTTGTGGTGGAGCAACAGTGAAATATCAGTTTATTGGCGCAATGATGATGCTCGGACCTTGCCCGGAGTGCAATCCCAACGCAAAGAAAAAGCCGTTGGAGGTGAATCGACCTTATGAAAATAGTCGTTGATAGCGAACTGCTGGCAGAAGCCTTGGAAGATGCAAGTAAGGCCATTGCAAGCAAAAATATTATGCCAATCCTGGACTGCTTTTTGATCGAAGCTGGAGCGGATGGGGTAAAGGTCACCGGAACGGATACAAGAACAACGATACAGTCATACATTTTCAGTGAACACGTTCAAGTTGAATCGCCTGGTCAGATTGCACTCCCTAAGCTATCACTGGAAGTGATCAAGAAATTGAATGGCGATGTGAGCATTGAGAAGCAGGGAAACAACGTGATTATCATTTCTCGGAAGAAAGAAATAGATATGGGTGTCTTCGATACAGAAGAGTTTCCGAGAGTACCTGACATTGATGATAGCGAGTTGTTTGAAACTACTGGCAAAGAACTTAAACGGCTTTTCAGAAAAGCGACCTATGCTGCTGATCCAACCGGCAAGAATGCGGCAATCCTAGCTGGGGCACATGTTTACATTAACAACGGAGTATTTGGTATTGAAGCGACAGACCGGCACAGACTTGCAAAAACGGAGCAGCGCACAGAAGTAGGCAACTTGGGTGGGGCTGTCATTGAGGCTAAGGCATTGGGTGAGTTGCAAAAGATTATCTTGGATAAAGACAATCTTGAATTTGGATTCTCTAAATCCTTCACCGGAGAAGTGGTGCACGTATTCGCGAGAACAGACCGTTTCACCTTTTACTCCCGAGTGTTGGAGGGGGCGTTCCCGGATGTGAGCCGGATGTCGATTGTGCCAGATGGTGTTACCGAGGTGATCGTAGATAAAGGAGAGATAATGAGTTGTCTTGACCTCGTATACACACTTGCCAAGGAAGAAAAACATAACCAGATCGTCATCAGCATCACAGAGAATGAAGTGAGCATTCGCGGCAAAGGAAGAGAATCTGGAAAGGCAAATGAGAGTATAGTTCCAGTTTCGTTTAAAGGCGAAAATTTTGCCGTTGCCCTGAATTCCAAGTACTTCATAGATGCTATCAAAGCATTAGAAGGAGATAAGGTGACACTAGTCTTCCCTGGTAAGTTGAAGCCAATTTATATCCTGGATGAAAGCGACGAGAGATCACTCCATATTGTACTTCCTTATAGGACGGAAGAAGTGTGATGAACAAATATAACGCAACCAAAGTAATCGTCACTGAGGACGGGACCCTTTTCTCAGAATGGATTGTCAAAAAGCACAACCTTGATATAACCGGTATACGATTCGATAGCATGGCTGAGGGAGAGTATTATCAGCTCCTTCTCCAGCAAAAGAGGTTTGGGGAGATCAGAGACTTTGAATGCCACCCTAAACTTGTATTGCAAGAGAAACCGAAGGTTACTTATATTGCTGACTTCCTGGTAACGGAATTAGATGGCAGTCAGCGCGTGGTAGATATAAAAGGAGTGGAGACCTCCACATTCCGAGTCAAACTGAAACTATTCCAAGCTAAATATCCGACTTTACCAATAGATATACTTGTTAAAAAGCGAGGAGAATTCATTCCTCTTGCACAATACAAGAAGGAAAAATCAGCGCGTAAACGGGCGGCGAATGCACTTAAAAAACGAGTAGATGAAGGGAGAAAGCAAAATGAAAATCAAACATACCGTAATCAAAAACGAGGACATTAATAAGCATCTTAACCAACAGGAGAAAGAAGAATTGCTGCGCTTATTTCATAAAATTCAATATGGTCGAGTTTCGGAGGGAAAAGCTGGATTCAACATGTACCTCGTCATAAATACTGACGAAACTTACGCTGAAGACGTTGTACGGATCTTACAAGAAAACGGTCATTGGGGTCCAACACACGATCCAAATCAAATCGAGTTTCGGCAAGAGGGTAATACGATGGAGCTTCCAGAAATTAAGAATCCGATCTAAATGGAAATTAAAAAGGAGCACAGAGGTTTACTTCTCCTCTTGCTCCTGCTCTGTAAACAAATCCACGATATCAACGCCTAAAGCTCTAGAAATAGTAAACAAATGCGCAGACTCATGACGTGTATTTCTATCAAATCGACTCAACGTTCCCTGCGGGATGCCGGTCATATCTGATAGCTGTTGTTGAGTGATACCCTTCTCTTGTAAAAGTTGCTTTAAATTCGGTTTTACAATAATCATAGTAGTCACCCTTTCAAACTGATTATACGATAACGAATATTTTTTGGCAAGATGTATTGACTCTATATTCGATATCGTATATTATTAATTTATCAAATAAATCGATATGCGATAAAGAATAAAAATTGAGAGGGTTGATTATTATGTTCATATTCGAAACTTTACTTTTGTTTTTGGTAGCACTGGCGTTCATAGCTTTGGTATCACTGCCTATCATTACCACCGTGTTATACCGGAAGGATTCCCGCGCTGAACAAGAAGCGAATGCAAAGCGGTCTGTTGAAATGGATCGCAAACAAAAAGCATGGGATGCAGTAGATAAAGGCATTGCGCATCCTTCTACAGTCTTGACTCCAGAAGCATTAAAGATGCGTTCAATCGTAATCAGTAACATTCTGAGACGATTAGGTCATGGTCAAATGCCTGTTGAAGACAGCAGCATTCGGGAACTATTTGGTAGCTTGGTTATGGCAGGACATTTCTCCGACATTGATTGCGTCGATGTACAGAACATTCGCACCAGCACCATGTTACTACGTTTGGACAGCTACTCTCGTGAAATTATTCTTAAATAAGAGAGGAGTGAGGAAATTTTTCCTTACCTCATCTAATAAATTTTGTATCCCAACTAATTAAAACGGGAGGTTATTACTTTGACTGAAGCTGAGAAAGATGAATTCTCCACAGCTTTATCTGAAAGGTATGCGCAAATCAAACAATTCAGTTCCTATAACAAAGAACTGATGAATACATGGGATGCAGTGATCAGCGATTTACCACCCGATATAAAATCAAAATTTGAAGAAAAACATAGTCGATTGTCGGCTTTGTAAAGGAGGTTTGGATATGAGTACTGTAGATTTGAACAATTTCGATGAACAACCTTTTGAAGTGCAACAAGCTATTGCTTTTTATGTTGGATACTCGGTAGTCGGAGTTCATGCGACTGCTGAGGAGAGACAAGCACACTATGCTGTTTTAGAGCAAGTTGGTCTGTTAGAACCTATAAAATCCGTAGTGGAATCGTAGTGAATTAGGTTCAAAATATAAGCATAGGCACAGGGAATAGAAAGGAAAGGTGGATGAGGAAATGGCCCATCAGACATTCTGGAAACCGGAGAAAAAAGTGAAAGAAAAGAAAATGAGCAGCTTCGGGCGGAGTAAGAAAGACAAAAAGCCAATACCGGAATGGAAGAAGGATATTTTAGCTCATCACCAATCCAGACCAGGCTCGAAAGAGCGTTGCGATTTTCCAAAAGAAGTCATAGCTGAACTTATCGAAGAATCAAACGGAATTTGTGAATGCTGCAAGATTACCGAAGGGACGACTACTCACCATGTATATCCGCGAGGCAGAAAAGGACGTGGAGTTAAGACCAACGGCCTTCGGCTTTGCTGGCCCTGTCATGATCGGATTCAAACCAATGAAGAATTACTCCAATTTTGGATTTCCGCCTTCCGTGATAAATATGGAGACCGCTTCTGGTTCGACGAACAGGATTGGGATGAATACAACCGGAAACAAGAGGTGCAGCAGAAAGCTGATCAGGAGAAGCAAAACCGTCTACAATCATTAAGCCCGGTTAAAGAACTGATCTCTTCTGCGGCAGGACGTTCATTGAAAGCAAAAGAGGTCCGGCTTATTGGAATGATGGATGATAAACAAATCGCAATATTCGAGACTTTGATTAACGATATCGTAAGAGTTGAAGAAAAGCATCAAGTCCCGTTTGGATACGGACACTTCGACGATTAATATGCGAATAATTCATATAACAACTAATTATAACGTTATTTGGGGTTGTGGTTCCCCGGATAACAGAGGAAGGGAGATAAGACATGAACACGCGATGGGATATTTATGAGTGCGAATGCGGACTAGGCTACGCGATCCGACAGGAAGTGGACAATGAAATCGAAGAACCGGCTTGCCCGCATTGCGGCGGAACAGATGCACGACTGATCCAATTAAAGGACGGTGAACGAATTGAGCCAACTGGAGCTAATCGATAAACCCGTTGTTGCCAAACCATCGACGGACTGGATCGGCGCGGACGAGAGAGTATTGGCTCTACAAAAGCATCCTAATTTCGCAGTTGGCGAGATCGTTGCATACAAAATGGTTCCATCCTTTTTCGATTCAAATAAGGTGTTGGTCTATGACTGCATCAGCAAGGATAAAGGGAACAAGAAGAATCCCTTCCATTACGGGAACATTCACCACACTTTAACTGGCGGCCTGTACGACGCCATAGAACGTGATTATCAATTGTCTGTTCCTGGATGGTGGATGATCAATGAGCCGCCCAAGGGTACGCCAGCACATAACCAATGGCGCCCATGGATCTGGAAGAATGACGAGGCAAAGAAAGAATTCATGGAATGGTACAAAATCCATTTTGCAGGCTGGACGAAAGAAAAGTGGAAAGCGAACAAGCACACTTGGAAAAGAGAAGTGCAGCCGATCGAGCACGCACCGGTTGCTGAAGAAGTCGCGCCGGAGCAATTGACACTTTTCTAGCACCCCATAACAGAGGAAGGGAGACAAGACACATGAAACAATACACAGTGTATAAAGGAGAAAAATTGTTAGCAATGGGTACGTCATATCAATGTGCCCAGCAGATGGGTGTAACAGCAAAGTATATCGTATGGCTGACAATGCCGACCGCTAAGCGACGACTTGCCAAACGGAAAAATCCTGATAAAGCTACGGTCTGTGACGTGATTGATTAGGGATAAGGGAATACCCTCCCTTCCCACCACACACTATCCGGGCTAGGCCCACCAAAGGAGAGATAACACATGAATCAAGCGGATAAAGAGAACGTTGAAGAAATTCGAGAGTTATTGGCTGCCTGCCTTGAAGAAGAGGGATACCGGATACCGCAATCAAGATTTGCAAACGACAACCTTTCAGGATTCAAGATCGTGCTGCGCTCTGGGACTGAAGTTGAAATATTAATGCACTTTTGATCATTGAGGCTCCGGCCTCTAACCAAGGAGGGATAACGAATGAAAGTTACCAAGGGAATTATTAATACCTTTGAGCAATACATGAGGGTTAAGGATAGAGAGCATCAGCTTTTGACAGCGTTATATGAATGGATGAATGCCCAAGGAATCGACACTGCGGATACTGAGTTTGCAGACGCTATTGCCGTAAGGATCGGGAATAACGAGTTTCATTCCTCAGAACAATTTTTCGATGATTTGCAACGGTTTATTGATGGCGAACAGGTTGGTTACGGTTGATCTAATATAACCAAGGAGGGATATACAAGATGGCTGATCCTCTCATAACAACAGTTTGCAGATTCAAACTTTTCAAACAGCCATACAAGATTGGCGACACTTACGAATCAGGCGGTGAAACAAGGCTTGTACTGGGCATTGAAGGCTTCGAGTTAAACAGACACAGCAATGTATTGAAGGTTCGCTACACTTGTCAACGGCTGGATGTACTTGACTTCGTGAGCAAAGCTAAAGCTTACCCAGAACCGCATCAAATAGAAATGGAAGCAACTCTGAGGCATGAAAAGTGGGATAAGGTCAGTGATCTGAACCTCGGAACAACAACGACATATCGCGGTGAGAGATACAAAATTCTGGAGTACACGGAAATCAGCCTGAAAGGGACGGACTTGTACGTAAGCTTCTTGGCTCGCCAGGTGCATCCGGTGGACCGCAAGGAAGCGAAGGCGAAGCTTTTGAACGAACGCCGGAAGAAGTTGAAATTTGAAATCATTTGAGGGAGGAAGAACAGTCATGAGTAAGACGGAAATCAAAGCGCCAATGGACAGTTGCACCCATTGCGGTAGCGAGAAAGGATATTACACCAATGACTATGTTGTTGGTCGAACTAGACATAATCATCATTTCGATGGTACTGAAGCGGAAAACGGCGAGTATTACGAACACCTAAAGCATAAAACTGGAAAGGTTGCTTACTGCAAAAGTTGCAATAAAAAGTTATTCAACATGGAAGAGGTGTATGGGTCATGAGTAAGCAGGAAGAAATTAAACAAGCGTTGGAATTACTGCACAAGGGCGGAGCAGTTCCGCTGAATGTGGTGGAGGCGGTCAATGATCTACTGGAAGAGAACGAACGGCTTCGCAGTGCCCTAGAGACAACTTTGTTCCATCTAAAAAAAGAATACTACATGTCAGCAGAGGATTCTATTGAAGAGGCATTGGCGGTGGGTCAGGAAGGAGAGGGGAACCAAGAGGTTTCAAAATAAAAAGCACCCTGTTAAGGTGCTGGTGGTAAATCCCGTACCTTATTATGTAGAGCTTGTTGGAAGTGATGAAGTATCGAAATATATCTAATGTTAAAGATTTCATCGCTAGTTGGATAAGGACCACTGAGTATCTCATGAACTTTTGCTATCAACGCCAATGCCTCTTCATGACTGAGGTTATATTCTTTCATTTCATATCGCCTCCTTGTACAAGTTATTCAAGGGCGAAGAAGTTAATACCTGCAAGATTAAAACATTCGGGCTGTGGCCTGTGGGCCTCTCCCTACTAAGGAGGATATAACACATGGATGAACTGACAATAGATTTTCTCGAAGGAAAGGTTTTGCGCGGCGAACAGGAACTTATGACGCTTGAAGAAATGCTTTTCCTTCTGCATTCAGCGAAGAAGTACAACGATATGTTTCCGATCGAAGAAAGCGAAAGTTTCATAGGCGAGTTACGGGAACGGATTGAACTCGGATTCACACGGGAGCAAATGGAAGAGCACAAGGCAGAAATTCGGAAATTCATGCAGGGGGATGATATATAGATGACACAAACAGCGTTGACCCGGGAGCAAGTGTTGGCGATGGAGCCTGGTGAGGAACTGGATGAGTTGATCAGCAAACACGTTTTCAAAATGGATATGGTGGCCCACGTTCATTACTCAACTAATGTTGAAACGGCATGGATGATACTGAATGAGTTGGAGTCGGAAGAATGGTCAATGTCTGTAAGTAAGGACGACTGTCATTTCTATCTGCAAGATCAGGGATTGATAACGAAAACAACTGGAGTGATACAGGCTGATTCCACTCCTGAAGCAATCTGCAAAGCCGCGTTATTGGCTGTACTGGACTTATAACATAGGAGGAAACGCGATGTACACAGATTTCGTTTGGCAGTGCCCAAGTTGTAAAGGGACGAACCGTGAAGTGTTAGCAGACGAATACAAAGCCTATACGTGTGGCACATGCGGTAAAAAGTCGCTGCTTACTTTCTCGGTGGAAGTGGATGACGTTGAACTCTATGAAGAACCGCAAAAAGTTGTGAATCTGCAAAAGCTCATAGTCAGCAGAGATCAAGGCGAAACGTGGGAGGAAATCGAGTGTGATACGAGAGATTTAAATCCTGAAACATCTCCATTGAACCCGAATGACCTTATCAAAGTCCCAGATGGCTCTATTTTCAAAGTTCAGTTGAACCCAAGAAACAGTATGCTCATGACAATAAAAGCTTCTTAAACGGCCGATAGGCCATCGACAACGACCGAATAAACCCAGTGAATACGGGGGCCGGATCAGGTCTGGTCTCCCCAAATAGGAGGATATACAACCTCTACGTCATAAACATAAAGAAAACCAATAATCGGAGGTAATACCTATGGATCCACGTACAAAAGAAGCAACGAACAAAGAGGATATAGAAAAGAATCTACTTAAATGGTTGGACGCGCTAAAAGGAATGAAGGAAAACGGTGTTATCTCATCAGATCAGTACGATGAATTGAAAAGAAAAGTGAGGTATTGGTGGCTTGAACGTTTAGCTGAACTCGAGAAAGGGGCGGATACAGAGTGAAAGTAACAGTGATGGTAAAAAACGGAGGATGCGAAAACCTGCAAATCTCACCTGATCTACTCGGGAAACTTGCAAAAAATATTGTGGTCAACGGATCTGAGTTCATACACACAATGTCAAAAAGTGTTGAGGTCGTCGGCATACTGGTCAAAGGTGACCAGATCGGCGATAGAGTGATAATCACTGGAAATAGGGACCCGGAGTTGGCTCCCAAGGAAGGAGCGGATACAGAATGATAGAGTGGCATAGGTTTGGAGCACAGGTAATTTTGTCTCAATGAGAAGAGGAACTAAGTTAATTTATCCTTAGTTCCTTTTAGATAAAAACTATTAATCTCTAAAATTATGACTGTATTATCTTATCAATTTATGTAATGTAAGAGAGACACTCTCAATAACTACTTTTCTATAAATAAGATTTCACCATAGTTAGAACATTCACAAGTTCATCGTATTTAATAGCTTTTGAAAGAAGTGTTGTCCTCAAAAAACTATGAATCATAACCAGAATATAGGAAGCAACAACTGAGAAGAGCAGAAGGAAAAATATCATATCCAACCCTTTATCAATATAACTTCCAACAAATTCACTCCACAGCGGAAACATCATTAAGCCGGTTATGGTTACTGGACCCCATCGTTTAAACTTAATGTTCGAACTCTTTTTAGTAAAGTAATCAATTAAGTCATTAATGTTGATTTGCTGAAATGCTGGTGTTTTAAGTAGTTTTAAAATCTCGTCACATCTATACGCGAAAATAAAGTCATAATCGTAGTTGAAACTTGTAATCTTACTCTCAATAAATGAATTATAATCTTGGTATTTATGTTTTGCATATGAATGAGAAAACCAAATTGATATTTTAAGAAAAAACAGGGCTAACCCTGCTAACGCTAAACAAACGAAAAAAGGCCACGCATCATCAATGTGAGATATTAAGCCATATAAAGGTATACATCCTGCTGCGATAATTGTTACAAAAGAAGAAATAAGAAAAAACAAAGCTATATGATTATTGTCCATCATTATTTTGTAGATTGATAGTTCATTTATGAACTTTTGCTCTACCTCCCTAGATGATTTTAAAAAGGTTGCAGTTGAGGTGGTTTGTGACAGGTTAATCCCTCCAATTGGTGATTTTGAGGATAAGAATATTATAAATTTTGAAAAAACACAACAATATTTTCTATTAGAAGGAGGAACTAACTTTGAAAGATTTGATAAAAATGAAATCAAGTACGGATCAGGATATTAATGATACAAAAAATATTGTTCAAATTAATTTTTTTTCAGATGTTGACGAAGAAGATATTCGTAAAACTAAATGGCTTCTAGATAAATATGTTGACATGATCGATATCATCCAAAACTATGAGTATTCACTTAAACAAATTGAGAATGGAATGTCGGCATATGAGTTATTGTCCGCTGAAGGGTCGGTAGGTAAACGAGAGTCCGGTCACGAATTGACGGCAGATATTACAGCTAACTCAGTAATCTTGAAAGACAAGCGTCATGCTAATTACGAATTATACGTTTTTATCACCAATAATGTCCGTTTTGCAATTAACAATATCAAAGATCCCCATGAAGGTTTGCTCTCTAGACTGTTGTTCTTGGAAGGAAGGAAATATTTGAAAGCTCAGGAATACATGGAGAAAGGTTATCGCAAAGACGTTCCGGGTATTGCAGCTACCACTTTCGCTGATAAGCGACGCAGAGCTATCGCGAACATTGCAAATAGCCTTAAGTTCAATTTGACATTAGATTTTGTGACTATCGATTATGGTCGTGGACGAAACAAAGAAGGAGAGGTTGGGTTGAGGAGGATTTGCGAAGAGTAGTGAGGGTGGATAACGTTGAGGTAGAAATAGAAATATGTTCTAATTGTATGGGTATTCTACAGTGGGAGTGAGTTTAGACATTCAAACAAAATATGAAGGGTATTGATTGTACTGAAGAAAACAAATAGAACGAGAATGTCAGGTTTGTATGTAATAATGATATTAGTAACTATTGTATGGACTATTCTGGGTGGGATATTATATTTCATTTCTTCAAATTGGGAAGATAGAGGAACTTTTGGAGATATGTTTGGATCAGTAAATGTTTTGTTCTCAGGTCTTGCGTTTGCAGCGATATTATACACAATTCATTTACAAAAGCAGGATCTAGACATTCAAAGGGAAGTCCAAAAAATACAGATTGAGGACATAAAGACACAAGCATTGGCGACTGCCAAATCGGCGGAACAACTTGAAGCTCAACAGAGATTAATGAATTTTCAAATTTGCCAAGACACAGTACTTAACTTGATAGAAGTCAGAAAGAAGATGAACAATGACCTTAAGATAAGAGGGCTTAATTCTGCATTCACGGGAACAGTTGAAATAACAGGAGTTGCTGCTGTTTACCAGCACTACTCTCAGCTAACCCAACAAGGAGAAGATGTTAATGACGACTCGTTTTTTGCAAGGTACTTCAGAATTTATTTTTATACTTTGCAATTTATTGAAGAATCCGATTTGACAGAAAAACAAAAAAATATTCTTGCTGACATCAATAGAATTGAGACTTCTGATATTGAACTAGATATTATTAAGGAGAATTTTATTGAAGAATATCTTGAAATTGACAGGAATTTGCTTATATGGTCTGGTTTAATTGAATAGCATTAAGCATTTGTCTAGTAAAGTATCAGGATATCCGCAGTAAATGAGCATTAATCTAATGCTAAATTAAATATATCAAAAAACTCAAAAATATTAGGGCCGCTGAAAAGCGGCCTTTTTGCATTGGAGGGAAGAACATGGAGGGTAACTATTTCAGCAGAAATGAACCGGCTATTCCAAGGGTATCGGACAAGCAGCCGGAACAATGTCGTGGGTGCGGATGGGGAACGTGGACGGGAGTGAATCAGTTATGTATTATGCCGCGATGCTGGAAGAAGGATGATGGATTAGAGAAGGTGATGAAATGAGGAAAGTCCAGCCGATCCGTGACGAACGGGTTATAGAAGGGATGAAAGAGTATTTCTATATTCGAAGCATGCGCAACTATTTATTTTTTTGTATGGGCATATACAGCGGACTACGTGTTTCTGACTTGCTTAGTCTTAGAGTGTGGCAAACGAAAGGTACACACATAAGCATGGTTGAGCAAAAGAACAAGCATGCCAAAACATTTATAATTCATCCGAGTATTCGATCAGATCTCGATGAGTACACTGCGGACATGTTCCCGAATGATTGTCTATTTCCAAGCCGCCAAGTTAAAACAGTAAGTCGAATGCGGAAACAGCCGATTGATCGGACCACTGCATACCGTTTCCTGAGCGAAGCAGCTCGTGAATTCAAATTAAAAGATATAGGCGTTCACTCACTGCGGAAGACCTGGGCATACCGCCTTTATATGGACGATCCAGAGAATTTAGCGTTACTAATGGAGATGTTCGGACACATCGATCCAAGAGAGACTTTAGACTATATTGGGTTGACTCAGGACATGATGGACAGAGCAATTCTGAAATTAAGGTGATATGAGTGAAACATAAATCACCGTTTAGTGCACTCATTTAAGCGAGGTGAGAACATTAGATGAAGAAACACGTTTTTTTATGCCCTAAATGAGTGAAACAGAATTACCTTTATGTTTCAGTCAACTTACATTATTTAGTGGATATGAGTACAGAACAACAGCCTGTGATTTAGACGGAGGCTTATTTTGATTCGTAACGTTTGACTATTACTGACCTTAAATAGGAATTCCAACTCAATTACATGAAAGTGGTGATAATTTTGTGAGCAGAAAACAGAACCCAAATCGTAAAAAGGCGTTCAAAATCTGGAAAGATAGCGGCGGGGTGATGAAGCCGAAAGAGATTGCGGAAAAGTTGGGCATTACACCCGAATCAGTCCGAAAGTGGAAATCGCTTGATCAATGGGAAGGGAAGATGGCTAACGCTAAACCCGGTGCTCCTCGTGGAAATCAGAATGCCAAGGGAAACAGGGGAGGTAAAGGAGGTCCTCAGGGGAATCAGAAAGCTGTAACACATGGTTTGTTCCGCAAGTTCGAACCGCAAGATCCTGAGTACCTAGAACTTATAGATATTGTTCAGCAAATGGAACCTATAGACATGATCTGGCATAACATCACCCAGGGATTCCGTAAAATCATTTGGGCGCAGCGAATCTTCTTCATCAAAGACAAAGAGGATATGACCAAAGAGTTGAAAAGGGAGAAACCAGGTGAGTACGGGGATGAATACGAATGGGAGATACAGTTTGCTTGGGATAAATACGCTAGTTTCATCAAGGCAGAGGCTACGGTCATGCGTGAGATTAGGGGAGCCATCAAACAATTCCTTGATATTGCACCACAGGAAGATGAGCGCAGATTGAAACTGGAACAAATGCAGGCCAAAGTTGATAAAACCCGCCTTGAGATCGAGAAACTGAAGAACGGTGATGGAGATACAGAGGAAGATCTGATCGAAGATTGGGTGAAGGCGGTGGAGTCTGGTGAGTAAAGAGTCTCCACAAACGAAACGCCGTTTTGCTGCATTCAAAAAACGCATTCCTGAGTACCGGAAGAACCCGGTCCTTTTTTGCGTGGAATTGCTGAAATTCACTCCTGATGAGTGGCAAGCGGAAGTATTGATGGACATAGCTGGGAACCCACGAGTGTCTGTACGATCCGGGCAAGGTGTTGGGAAGACCGGTCTTGAGGCTGCGGTGGCATTATGGTTTCTTTCGTGTTTCCCATTTCCAAAGGTTATCTGCACAGCACCGACTCGTCAACAGTTGCACGATGTCTTGTGGGCTGAGATTAGCAAATGGCAAGAGAAAAGTCCCTTGCTAAAACGGATACTCAAGTGGACGAAGACTAAGATTTACATGCGAAATTACGAGGAACGATGGTTTGCTACAGCTCGGACAGCAACTAAGCCAGAAAACATGCAGGGTTTCCATGAAGACTATATGTTATTCATTGTGGATGAAGCTTCCGGGGTAGAGGATCGAATCATGGAGGCTATATTGGGTACGCTCTCGGGTGAATTCAATAAGCTGCTAATGTGTGGGAACCCAACACGAACCAGTGGAGTATTCTATGATTCTCACAACCGAGATCGTGCTGATTACAATACACATAAAGTATCCTGCTTAAACAGTCCTCGGACAAGCAAAGAGAACATAGCTATGCTTGAACGGAAGTATGGCAAAGGATCTGATGTATGGCGTGTCCGGGTTGAAGGGGAGTTCCCACGCGGCGAATCAGAAACCTTCATCGCTCTAGAAGTAGCTGAATTTGCTGCCAAAGATGTAACCTTGGAACCATCTGGAAATACCCTAACCATCGGCTGTGACGTTGCCCGTTTTGGTGATGATGAAACATCTATGTACGCGGGGATAGGCCCAGTAACAGTTGGGCAGCATCATCATTTCAAGAAAGACACAATGGTTACTGCTGGCTGGGTGTTGAACTTGATAAGAGAGTTGTTGCCGCAACACCCGGAAGTTGTTCATACGAGAATCAGGATAGATGATACCGGCGTGGGCGGTGGTGTGACTGATCGGTTGAATGAAGTAATAGCAGAAGAAGGACTTCCGTACGAAGTTGTTCCAATAAATAATGGATCGTCATCTTTGGATGAACATTATGGAAATCTGGGCGCTGAAATGTGGGCATATATAAAGGGGCAATTGGAACAAAACATGAGCAATTATATGAACAATGACTCTGCTGTACTGCAATTACCCGATGACGATGTACTTACTTCCCAACTGACAGCAAGAAAATGGTCTATGACTAGCAAGGGTAAGATACTCCTTGAAAGTAAGAAGGACATGAAGAAGCGCGGATTAAAATCGCCTGACAGAGCTGACGCATATGTTCTCACTTTCGGTGAATATTTGATGGGAACCCCTCAGTCTATAATGCTTCCTACAATAGGTAGTGTTTCAGTAAAAAGATAAAATGAGCTTTAGTTCTTAATTTTTCATAAAATAGGTCAGAGAGAATGCAAACGCATTGAAATTGATGGTTTTTTTTTGAATTGGATGATTCAGAGTTTTAGGAGCGGGAATTGTCCCGCTCCTTTTAACATACATAGTAGTTAATTACCTATTAAGAATATGTCGATAGATGGTATAATAACTGAAAATTATTCCGTTAGCTGATTTTGGTGAATTGTGGGGTTATTGAGATGAAAAAAATCATATTAACTTTAGTAATTGTGATGTTCGCTTGCTCAGCTTGTACAATGTTCAATAAATATGAGGGATACATGAGTAAGGCCAAAGATTCTATGAGGGAAGGTGAATATGAAGAAACGCTTGAGTACATACAAAATGCTTTAATTGAGGAACCTAATAGTAAAGATGCGGTTGCCTTAAAGACAATGGCGGAAGAAGCACTTCTGAAGGAGAATAATGAGTCAGAGAAAAAGAGATTTACTGAAGTTACAGTTCCTATATACGAGAGACTTGTTGTTTTAACAGAAGGAGTAAATGAAGATGCTTCAAACATATCCGTTTCCGATGCTAAATCAATGCTTTCTGAGCTGGAACAAATAGAAAAAGAGTTAGCAGGGATGTCTAAAGAATGGAATCAATCGGAAATTTACTCAAACACACTTCAATATCTTAATGGTGCATCTGAAGATTTGAAGTTATGTCTCACTGCAATAATCGAGGATTTTTCGGAACCAATTGAATTGAACGGAGATCACAGCAGATCAAATATTGTCACCCAAACTTTAAGGAGTAAAGATTCGAAAATTAGAGCCCGCTTGTCATTCTATGACTATACCAGCAAAATGGAAAGATTCAATGCTGGCTTACCAACTAAATGAGGTCCTTAATTATTTGACCCAAACATGAACCTTAGCAACCGGTGGGCCAACCGGGAGGCATTCGAGCAAAGGAACACTTCTGATAGAGTGTTTGGCTATGCTCTTTCGGTTATTTTGCTGTTTACAACGTAGTTACCTAGATAATGAGGGGGAGTTCGATTACATTAGTTGTGGAGAGAGGGAATAAGTGAGGGTACATTACATTTTAGAAGGCAATTAGTATTCTAGCTGGCGCAATGAAATTGGGAAGTATCATTTGAAGATTGTCATGAGTATATGAGGCCAGTTAACTGGCCTATTTCTTTTGTGATTGGTAAGATAAGGATGAAAGACATATGTTTTCGAAAGGAGTTCTCTATGAAGGAATTAATACAGCTTAAAGACGAATGGCGCGGAAAATTAGATGAACTTGATGATAATAAATATGCTGACATTAGGCAAAGCAAAAATCTCTTAATTATTTTAGCACTTTATGAACTCCTCATGAAAGAAGTCAATAATAAGAAGAAATCTAAAAAAGATGAATTGCAATTAATAAGCAATATACTTCTCACCCACATTAACCAATTGGGTAATAGTGTATTTCAATTAATTACAACAGGGAATAGTTCTTCGAGCATAATCCTTTCAAGGGCAATCTTAGAAAGTTTAATAGACTTTTCATATTTGTGGTTGTGCAAAGACATAACAGGTCAACCTCCTTTGGAACGTAGGGCTTGGATTGATTACTCTTCTGTTAGAAAATATAGCATACACAACAAGTGGATTGAATTTATTAGATATCGTCAGAAACAAGGTGGTAGTGCTGAATTTGATATTTTAGATCATTGGGATAGAGAAAAAATAAAGAAAAATGTAGAGAAGTACGATGAAAATTATCCGAATTTTAAGAGTGGTAGTAACAAAAGGTCATGGGCACTTGATGATACATTGGATAAGCGAGCAAGGAAGGTAGATGATACAGGAAAGGTAAAAGAATTATTAAATATGAATTTTTCATTAGAAGAACAATATATTGTAGCATATAAAAAAAGTAGTGAATTTGTACATGGTGCTAGTTCAATAATCAGTGGATATATAGACGAATCCAGCCAACTGACATTTGGCCCAAACGGACTGATGACAGGTCTTCCATTCCTCATGACAAATAATTATCTTATAGTATTCGCTGCAATGTTTAGAAGAGTTAATCATTTGAAAGTAGATATAACAGGCCAACTTAGTTATTGGGGCTACACCAATAAAACGGATTGAATAATGATTGGTTCTGGGAAGGAAGTTGAAGGTTCGTTGGACTTTGAACGTGATATATTTGTATTGTGGAAATCGAGCGAGAATGAAACGCACAGGCGCAATAGCGGCATATGACTGGGGCGTTCCTCTTCTCGCCTTTTCTCTTGACTTATGAAGGTGATTCAATTCAGATACTGAATTATGTTGTAAGGGAGATGTCGATCATTGGATTTCTGGCAACTATTAATTGCGTGGATTGGTATCATCTGCTGGGTTATAAAGTATAAAGATAGGGTAAGCAAATGGATACTGTATCCTGTGTCGCTTGTTTGTGTGTTTGGTACATTCATGTTTTGGATTCTTAATCAATAAAGTGAGAAATAGACGAGATCAGGAGCTAACGAAAAGCTATACTACTATAATTAAGCATAGTGTTTTTGACTCAATAATGTAATCTCAGTAAAATGGTCTTGTTCTTCCTCTATAGTTACATAGTACGTATGCATTTAAAGCAAAGAGCAAAGCATTTTTGCTGCGGACGGTACGGACGCCAATCTTTTATAAGCGTCACACCATTCGCCAAAATGTTATTTTATAGCCAGATAACGTAATTTGATTAGCCATTATTGTACATACAACAGCCAAAGTCGTTCCTTCACTGGATCGACTTTTTTTATTGGAGGAATTGAAGTGATCAGCAGAAGACGGAAGAAGATACGCATTCGCCCCAACAAGCAGCCCGAGAAATGCAAAGGTTGTGTATGGGGCAGATGGGACAGAGTGAAACAGTTCTGTAGTAGACCTGTCTGTCCGAAAGAGGTAAAATATCCCCTGAAGTATTAAAAAAGGGGGAAATATTTTGAATAATGAAATTATTATTAATGGTATCTCAATTATAGTTGAGAAATATGATCTTACAAAGGAAAACAATGATTCAGGAGGAGAATTAGCAACACTCGAAATTGAATTTACAACTAGTAAACAAAAGAAGGAGAAAGTATTAGGGGCATTAAAAGCATACGGTAATATTATCAGCATCCCTGAAAAGGAAACTGCCTTTAGGGCTACTAGAACCAAAATGAGTCATCGCTCTATTGATACTGAGGAACAAGTGTTTTTCAATGTTACCTTTCTTGAGATTGATTCTATTCAAAAGAATCCGCACATTAATGAGGTTGTAGCTCAAATAACAGCTTCGACAATTCAAAGTGCAGTAGGTGTCACAAAGAGAATAAAAGCTTTAGAGGAAGTACTTATAGATAAAGGTGTTATCACAAAGGAAGAATTAGATGAAAAGTACCAGATTGTAGACAGTCGTGATCATAAACAAATAAGTGAATATTTAATGCAATATTTTTTACAAGATCTCAAATAGTAAACTAAAGAGCACTCATCGTGGTGCTTTTTCTTTTGCTCTTAAACAACAAGGTGAAATAAAAAAATGTTTGCGACCAAAATCTACTAAGGCCGTATATCATTTTTAGCACGTTTTTATAGTGTTAGGGGAGGTGAGGGGTTTGGAGGAAACTAGAGCGCAGATATCAAAAGAAATGTCAGACGTAGCTTTTAATTTCTTAGACATGATGTTCAATGCTAACATTGAGGGCTATTGGAATTCGATCAGTAAAGTGGACAAAGCTAGGATATTCGGTATGTATAGGCAATATAGTAGTGAAGAGACTACTGAATTTTCTTTCAGAGATTACATTGAACAAGAAATATTGCCAGGGCACACTAAGTATTTTGAAGGGCTTAGGGACAACAATCCTGGAATTTCGGCTACGTTAAGGTACACTGAAGAGGGAGAAGCACTTCTATATTTGTTCCCTGATGTTCAAGAAACAAGAATAATTGAAGAGGAAAGGGAAGAACTTGTTTATCCTTTGACCTTAACTATTGATACTGAATTCAATAACGGTGAAGTCAGTCATATTTGGAAGGTCCGCGCATATCGTGATAAATGGTATGAAAACCTTGCCTGACAAGAAGCACCCATTGTGGTGCTTTTTCTTTTGCTCTCATATGACAGAATATGATCCGTTTTAAGTCTCATTCAGGGAGAACGTCTGTACGGGGGGGATCAATTACCGATACTACTAATCGTAGTAGAAGTCTTGATATAGATGTAAATAGAAGTGGCGCTTCTGCTGGGGTAACTTGGAAGCTTAAATAGTAGAATTATAGCGACAAAATAGAGGCGACGCTCTTGCGATGAAGAGCAGCATGAGCTTGCAGTTATAGTGTGTGTTTGAAAGAAGGAATTGAGTTTCAGACCGTTGATGATCTAGGGAAGTTAATTGATATTGAACTACAGAAGGACAATGTTTATTAACGTGTGCATGGAAAAATTGTAAATGAATGAATAATGGTTTATTAAAATAGTCATAATACCTTTATTCGAAAAACAAGGAGGTGAAAAAATGGCAGCTATAGATACTGAAAAAGTTAAGCAAAGACTTGATGCTTACATTGAAGATCATTTTGCTGTAGGAAACAAACGTAATGCAGATATAGAGGAATTTGAACTGCGTGAAGAAGTGTTACATTTTAAACTTCGTGTTCAGTCTAAAGAAGTAAAACGAACACCGTTTGGACGCGTCACTGTTTACTCTTTAACGTATCATGTTGAAGGTGATGTTAACTTAATTTCACCTGACCCAGACGATGTTAAAATTTGTGTAGATGCACCGTGGCCTGTTAATAGCATATGCGTAACTGCGCGTGAAATAGCGGAATATTTAATGGCCTAACAACTATCAAACTGTATGGAGACTTCTAAAAACCATGTGAAAAAGAGGAATCATGCCTTTCTCTTTCACATGGTTTTATACCACATTCATTTAAGATAGAATAGTAATTTTTGTAATAATTATTTATTATCAGTAATGATATAAGTTGATAAGAAGGAACGGGATAAGCCTTCGTAGTTTGTTATTTTTTTAATTAAAACGCTGGACAGACCTAAATGTATCGGGTTGCTGGGGGTAGTTATGAATGTATGAGTATTGCTGTAAATCCGTAGTAACAGTATAGTAAGTCGATGATATTATAAATCCATAGAAGTATGAAGAAATGTAGAAGGTATGGAAAATTTTCCTGCCTTCTATTTTTATGTCTGGAGGTGAAACATTGAAATGGTATCATAAAGTCATTTTTTCATTTGCGAATTCTGTTCTTCCGGCTGCTGTAAAGCGACAGATGATGGGTTTTGGCAGGATGACATCACCAAGATCATCAAACGGATGGGAAATATTCAATTGGCTCCCGAAAAAGTACCAGAGTGCTCATAATATTGATCTGACCAAACTACAGAATCACACAGCAGAGGAACTACTTGAGATTCTTGTATCTGTTCATCCTGATATTTCGCATGCGCTCTACAACTTTCTGCGTATGGGAGACACGCCACTTACATTTACAGCAAAGAAGCAGAGTGGTAGTGATGATAAAAATGGGCAGAGATCGTTAGATGCAATCAAGAACTTACTGGATTCTCCCCTTCCCTCACCTGGTTATCAGCATGGAAGGTCGTTGGACAAGCTTGATACGATTCAACGGATGATGATCATGGTGCGTGGAGCTTGTGCTGGCGAAGTGGTTCTGAACGAGTCCTGTAACGATGTGATTGATATAGTACCAGTTGACCCTGCAACAATTTGGTTTAGGAGAGAAGAAGGGACGAATCGACTTGTGCCTTGGCAATACATCAAGAATCCGCGTCCTCGTTCTGGTGAAGAATGGCTTGGACAGTACAAAAAGATTGACACGCCGACATTCATTTATGAAGAGTTCGATCCGATGATAGATGATCCGTATGGGCGAACACCGATATTACCTGTTCTTCAAGCGGTGTTTTTTCATTTGCAAGTTTTGCAGGACTTGAAGGCGGTTGTTCACAATCAGGGATATCCAAGACTGGATATATCGGTGGTTGAGGAAGTATTACTGAAAAACATGCCTAACCAGTACAAAAACAATCCTGAAGGTCAGCAGAAGTGGTTAACAGAACGAATGACTGAACTAATGGGGCATTTCAACTCCTTGAATCCAGACGATGCCATGATCCATTGGGATAGCGTAAAAGTAGAGTACCTGAAGGGTGGCAACTCGGGCCCGATGATTGATATCAAGAAATTGATTGATATCATCGACACTCAGATGGCAACTGGATTGAAAACGTTGCTTACCTTGCTTTCAAGGCATCAAGGTTCCACGGAAACATATAGTTCTGTGGATACTCAAATATATATCAAGTCCGTAGAGTCCGCTCGAAACGTAACCAAGCGTTTCTGGAAGCGGGCTTTTTCTATTGCTGCAAGAGTACGTGGCGTTCAAACCTTGGTAGAGGCCGACTACGCTCCGATTGATCTACGTACTGAAATGGAGAGAGAGCGTGATTTGAGAGCGAAGCTTAACAACTATGTACTGGCGGAGAAAGAACGCTATATCACTGCCAAAGAAGCGGCGACAGAAGCACGGTGGATTATGGGGCTTGATCCTAATATACCGGTTGAGTTGCTTCCAGGTCTTGAAAAGAAATATGGGTCTAATCCTAACGGACAGATTCCATCGAATGGAGGTGAATAGCCAATATGCAACCTACAGTAGGCCGTATGGTTCACTATTTCAGTTATGGGACGCCGGGCGGTGAATATAAAAGTGAACCGAGAGCGGCAATTATCACTCAGGTTCACAATGCAACATGCGTTGACTTGTGTATTCTGAATCCAACTGGAATGTTCTTCAACCAGAACGTTGTTCAAGGACAAGGCGGGGGCAAATGGGACTGGCCTGCAAGAGTTTAATTCTGATGCATTCGATGAGCGCGGTGTTAATCGAACATCTAAATCATTCATTCTGAGAGGGAGGTGAATATAAGTAAATGGCTAAACCGACATCCGAGCAATTGGCAAAGATCAATCAGAAAGCACTTCAACCCCTTACTGACGATCAGGCTCATGTGTTTCAAGCCAGAATTATCGGAACTAAGCGGATTGATAAGTACAAAATGAAGGTTACTCCCAATTTCCTGCGAAAGATGGCTGACCAGGTCAAGGAAGGCGTTGCTTTGCTCGTGGATCATCCTTGGCAAAAGTGGGATGCCTTATCGTTTCCTTATGGTCGGACATTCGACAGCCGGATAGTTGAGGAAGGCGGAGAACTGGAGCTTTACGGTGACCACTACATGGCAAAAGGGCTTGAAGCGAATGGTATTTCTACTGATCAATTGGCTACAGGTATTGACTCTGGCACAATATTTGACACTTCAGCGGGATTTGTCACCACGAAACACAATTGCAGTATCTGCGGCGGTGACTACTTTAGGGGAGCTGAATGCTCCCACATGCGAGGTCAAGAGTACGACGGCAAAGAGTGCCTTGTCCTTGCTGATGATGGCTACATCATGGAAAATTCCATTGTGTTTGATGGAGGATATGAGGGAGCGGGGATAACTCGCGGATCTCTGTCGATGAAGTCCACTGAAGAACCTGAGAGTCAACAAAAAACTGAATATGAACCACTTCCCTTAGATGCGAAGTCGCTAGATGGCGATGGACGCGTCTTTTATTTTTTCAGTAACAAAGGCGGCATGAACGCTTTTGTATCCAAACAGCACCAAACATTAGAACAGGCCAAAACACAGGCCAAAGGAGATGACACTGTGACAGAAGAACAAAAAGCTGCTTTAGCTGCAGCGCAAACTCAAGCAACCGCATTGTCGGCTGCGAATAGTGTACTTGGACAAGTCCGGGCGGCATTAGGCGTTGAAAGTGATGCCGATATTACCGCAAAACTCGATGCTTTGAGCACACAAGCTGTAGATGGCGCAGCCTATAAAGTGAGGGTTACAGAGCAAGCCTGCGGAGCTGGTGTCCGTGCATTGGGTGAGGCTTTTAACGTGGAATCTATGAAAACTGTCTTGTCTCAATTACCGATTGCAGAAATCGAAAAAATCTCTTCAAGCTACGAAGCGCAAGCTCAGGCTTCCTTAGGAGGAGGGGGGCGTCATACACAAGGAGATGATCCTGATCTTCCTGCCGGAGCGTTGAGTGGATCTGCTCCAAATAATCCTCAAGCAGATGGCGGAGATAAAACGCCAGAACAGCTTCGATCATTGGCGCGAAATGATGCCCGTGCAGCACTTAAAAATACGGGTTATTCCCACATAATGAAGGAAGGTGAATAAGCATGGCGTACGGGAAATATCCAGGTCCTGGTGTTGAGAAGACGCAAGAGTTCAGAGAGGTCCTTGCATCAACCGATCTCCAAGCCAAACTACCAGGAGGAATCCTCTTGGAAAAGGGGCAGGGGGTTCTTGTTAAGGGCACAATCATAGGCAAAAAAACAACATCTGAAAAGTGTGTAGCTTACGTTAGTACCGCATCGGATGGTTCTCAAACAGCACTGTGCATATTGGACAATGATGCTGACACGACTGATTCTGACATTCCTGCATCTGCATGGATTGCCGGTATTTTTGATTCAAATAAACTGACGGGGCTAGATGATGCTGCCAAAGCATCTTTGAAGCTCTGCTACTTTGTATAAGGGGGATTAACATTTATGGCAAACGTACTTGATCCGTATTTTTTAACAGAAGTTGTGCAAAACATTCGCACTGATATTAACTCATTCCGTGGAGCGCAGTTACTTACAGGAGGTACGGATTTTAAGCAGGAGTTGGGACTGACCATTGAATATGATGTAACTTATGATGATACGGGGATGACTCCGGCCACTGACTTGAACGATCCTTCTCCGATTCATGAACCGCCAGTGGTTAAACATATGAACTTCACCAACCAAGAGTGGAGAGAAAAAGAAGTAATTGATCGGGCAAAAATTGCTACATTACGGAAACCGGGAAATAGTCTGGAACAAACGTGGGGCGAGGAGTACATGATTGAACGATTGGTTCGTTTGAATGGACGACTTGAAACCCGCTTCGAATGGATGCGTTGGCAGGCGTTAACGGGGAACCTTGTTGTACCGGCTACTAAAAACAAACCAGCAATCACAATTGATTATGGTGTTCCGGCGGCCAATAAGCCAACAGCTTCTACGCTCTGGAGTAATGTTACAACAGCAGATCCATTAGCTGATATCGACAACTGGGTATTGAAGTTCCGCGGTTCTGGTGCGCGAGCAGTGAAGATCATTGCAAACAAAAAAGTAGATACGTACCTGAAGCAAAATGAGAAGATTAGAGACTTGCTTAAATCAACGTATGGCAAAGATGTTCTCTCTGCGGATTCACTTTCCTTTGTGATTGGACAACAACTCAACGGATTGCAATATGAGGTTTACGATGGTGGATACATTGATGCATCAGGTAACTTCCTTCCATTCATTCCTGATAATGCTGTAATTATCTTAGGACAAGGTATGACTGGCACGCTGATGGATTTGGTAACCAGCCCAAATAACTATGAAGATATCTTTACCGGACATCCAGGGAAATTTGCTCTTGCCAAATTAATTTCCGGTGATCCTGATCAGTGGACGGTTATCAATGGTGCAACCGTGCTGCCACGTTTGAAATATGTAAACTGGCACGTCTTTGCAACTGTAGCTTAAGGAGGAGGCAGAATATGACTAGTGTAAAGATTTTGGCGGACGCTGTTGGTGGATACAACGCGGGAGACATTGTAACTGATGCTCCTGCGGGATTGGTTGATATCGCCTTGAAAGAAACTCGTAACGCAGCCACAGGACAGTTACTTGCTGAAATTGTGGATACGAGCAACGAGTTATCTTTGAAACCTTCGGAGCGTGAAGTTCAATTAGAGGCCGAAGTGAAGCGTCTGGAGGCTAGGGAGGTTGAGCTGCTTGAGAAGATCGATCTCCTTCAATCAGACGATGAAATGAAAGAACTGAAAGCAACTGCTAAAGAAATGAAAATCCCGGGATATACCAAAATGAGTGTCGAAGAACTAAAAGAGGCTATTTCCGTCGCTGGCGGTGAGGCTAATGGCGAATAAGATACTCACAACTGAAACATATCATGAAGAAGTGAGAGGGCGTCTTGGTGTGGGAGAGGATGTAGTATCCGATTCCGACATAGAAGCTCTTTCTGTTTTACCAATCGGTGAAGCAAGGATTATAAAGGCAGTTCCAGATTACGCTGATTTGATTGGCGATGATCAAGCCTATGTATACGCAGCTGCTATTTGTATGGTTGCTGCTATACTGGCTCCATCTATGGCTGCGAGAATCAAAAAAACGATGAAAGATTTCGATTTCTCTTTCGAAAATCAGGCAGTCAATTGGGATAGACGTGCCTCACAACTGGTTGATGAGGCAAATGAGTTCATCGGCTTGATCTCAAGTTTTCAAGAGACCTTGGATGCTCCATTATTTATGTTGTCTGGTCCCACTAGGGAGAAGGAAAGGCGGCGTTTCTAATGTTTAAAGATTTCGCTCATAGACATTCTCCCTGTACTGTAAATGGGGAACCGCATAAAGTCATTCTGTCAAGAGAAACAAAGGCGACTACCGTTCTTGGTAAAGAGTATATGTACAACGGTCTTTTTGCTCCTAAGTCAACTGTTTTACCTGGTGATGTTGTACAGAATGATATGACATTCTTGGTTCAAACCCTCCGCTTCACTGCAACCAAAGACAAATACTGTTCCTTAATCAAAACAAATGTTACCGCGGAAGTTCAACGGTACATGCAGGAGTTCGATACGAATGATAATCCAAAGGGCAAACCTGAGTTTACACTCGTAGCCGAGGATATCATTGGTTTCGCCCAACATGTCTCTGCTCAGCTGAGACAAGAAGAACCTGGTCTTCTATCTACGACTTCGCTGGTTCTTCTTTTGCAGACTAGTGTTGATGTCAGGGAACCGAGTGATCCGGCATTGGTAAGTCCAGACCGCATCGTGATTGCTGGTAAGAAATATCAAGTGGATGTGGTGGATCGGATCAAGTATCCGAATCTTCTACATATTCAGTTGTGCGAGGACAGGCGATGATTACCGGGTACGATGCAGAACGTGCAGCGAAGGACCTGGAAAACAAGTTGGCTGTTGAAATCACAGGTCTAACGAAAATCGTATTACTTACTGCGAAGACCGGCATTCGGTACTACCCTGCTGTCGGTGAGCGGTTGGAGATGCAAATGATCGTGCTAGCGAACCAAATGATTTCAGGAGACATCACCGCTGATTACTGGCAAGCGTGGCTTGAGCAATTCGGTAAAGGCTCACTAATGGCTGGACCGAGTCAAAACCCGGGCTTAGTCAGCTACATGAACAGTGAGGCGTGGAATAAGTTGAGGTCAAAGGGTAGCCGGGTAGTCGTAGGGCGGGGTAGAGGTACTTACCGAGCTATCGATGGCACGATTAAAAAGTCCAAAGGCGGATACGCAGGCGTAGATTTGGAGGAGTTGGCAGAACGGGGGGATCTTGATCCATCGTTCAAAGCCACTCCTCCTACTTATTTCATGCGTATAGCTCTTGAATCCAATCGTGATCGGATATTAAACGGAATTAGTCGTGTCATTACCGATTTTCCATATCATCGCTACTTTAGGGAGGTGAAGGATTGAGCTTAAGATTGTTGGATGCTGTTCAGCATGCGCTGAAAGCTGACACGGAATTAATGGAAATGTTGTCTCTCGAATCCTCTTCACCTTCCAACGAAGTAGTGATGAGGTTTACGAAGGGGATGGAACCAGAAATCACGATCAGCAACGAAACAGTTCCTCATATTTGCCAATATGTGATGCCAGGGCGCTTTTCACCCAATCAGTTGGTGTTCGAGGGTAAATTCTGTCTGGACTTCTATGCAGGGACAGGTTATGCGGCGAAAGAGCTTTTTGAAAGATCATTTCAAGTGCTGCACGATAAACGTATTACAATGCCGGGCTGGGCCACATACCTCTGCGTATTAACGTATGATGCTGATTTTGCAACTGGAATACAAGGTGCCAAAGGGTATAAGGCCATTTTCGACGTGGACTATCTCCGAATGAATTGAGGTGAAAATATGTCTGAACAACAGCGCGAGGAAGTAGAGGGAAAACCTGAAGCTAAGGAAAAAATTCCTGAGCTTAAGAAGCTGACTCAAGAAAAAATTCGACTGGCAAAGAAACTTGGGCTGATAGACGGTCAGAAGCCTATTGAGGAATACAAAGAAACCGAAGATTACAAACGAATTGAAGAGATTGATATGCGGCTCTGGGAGCTTGTCTAATCAACTCTATACCTAAGGAGGATACACATGAGACCATTAGTATTTGACGGTGTTGGCACAGTTGTAGCAACAGATTTGGACGGGAAAGTGAAGTACGTTGAGGACAAGGTATCAAAGCTCACCTTGCAGCTTCAATTTGACTGGCAAGGGGTTATGGGTGGCGATAGTGGATATGCTTTCCACTACACGGCAGGGGATTTGCAAGACAAAGTAAGTATTGAAGTTCCTCGTTATTCTCCTGTGATTGCAGACATGTCTCAGGGTGCTACAACAAAGCGCAGTACTGCGATGGAGTTCGATGAGACGGAGCAAGGTATACTGGGAACTGATGGCTACATGATCAAGGCTCCGGCAAAGTACTCAGGTACATTTATCGAAGAAAGTGATGAAGTGCATCTTGTTGATGCTGATACTGATGAGCGTACTCTTTTGACCCGCGCAGCGACTACACCAACAGATCAACAATACACGATCGATGCAACGGGGAAAATCGTATCTTCCGATGCGAATAAAGGAAAGGAAATTCTGGTCAGATATAAATGGACTAGAGAGGGCACAGAAACGGCATTTGATGGAACACGTCGTCCAGCTCCTTTTAAACTTACTCACCGTTTTGAGCTGCTTGATGATAAGTACGGAAAACCTGTTCCGGTCCAAGTGACTATCTTCAAAGCTCTGGGCGGCGGTACATTGGATGTATCGCAAGAACGTAAAAAGGCAAACACAACTACGATTGACCTTCAAGTAATGGAGCCTGGACGCTCAGCAGATAATCCTGAGGGACATGCTATGACAATTAAATTCGGAATTTAAACCATCACACACAACCCTGCCGTTAATCGGTGGGGTTCTTTTTTTGGTAAAAACTATATTTCAATTCAAAGGAGAATGAACATGAGTGAATTTGAACAAGCAGTTGAAACCCAAGAAGAGAAGACATTGGACCAGACTTTGAATATCGGAAGCACTGTACGTTTGGCTGAAGGTATCCATAGAACTATCAAGGTCGGGACAATAAAGTTGATCCGGGAAGTGCGACAACATGCCAAGAATCTCAAAGGCATTCGCTTTAGTTACGTCATTGGACGGGATGCTATTGAAGCAACGCAAGTTGGTGAGCAGGATATCCCAGCTATTGACTGTCCGGCTATTGAGCAGGCGTATTTGAAATCATTTGACATGATCTTTGTAGAGGGACTAACGGATGAAGAGTTTGAACAAGTGGACATGGAGGGCATCCAGGCTTTGGATAACGTTTTGGACCGATTTCTATAAGGAGTCTTTTCCTCCAGATCCTGATTCCGCTGACGATGATGAGGATTCGGAGGATGGTGAAGTAGATCAACCAGGAACGGACTGGATGGGTCTGTGGGCACTCTGTATCAGCAACGGAATATCTGATACAGAGTGGCCTAATATGACCATACCTAAAATCCGAGCACTGATGAATGAAAAACAGCGTTCTCGTGAATTTGAAATCACTCTTCATGGCGGTTCGGTTGAAAATAAAAAGCCGAAGAAAGCAAAATACTTATCCGATCTTGGTTTCTTCCAGCCAAGGTAGGAAGGAGGCAATATGGCAGAGGGTACAAATAGAGATGTCGTTGCTGCGCGGATTAATTTAGATACAGGAACAGTCTTACAGTCTTTCAAAAACATCGATACCGGAGCGCAAGGAAACGCAGATGCATTTAAGGCCTTGAATGCTGAACTATCAACCGCTGAGAAGTCATACAAGAGTATAACTTCAGCAATGGATAAAATGGCTTTAACTTCGGATCAGCGCCGTCAGAAGATAATAGCCGAATATGAAGCTCAACAAAAGCAAAAACTTGCTCAAACTGCTTTGCTCGGTGCCAAGGCTCAACAGATTGAGCAAAATAACCGCCTGATAGATACTAAAATGCAGGCGCAGCAAGCCTTGATTAATAGACGAAATCAACAGATTGAGCAGTCTGAGCGTGAGCATCTACAAAAGATGCAGATTCTTCAAAATCGTTCAGTCAAATCAGGACAAGAGGCTGCGAAAGCAACCGGTACGGGTACAGACGAGCGCACGCGGGAACGTGTTCTGCAAGAGGAACAGAAAATCCGTGTTGCTCTTACAGAACGCCAGCGGAAAGAAGAAGCTCTCAGGGAGAAAGTGCTGCAAGAGGAACAACGGATTCGACAAGCACTATCCCAAACTGAGCAGCAGACCAAGCGCATGGGTACTACTATGGATGCTGTCTCTAAAAGCTGGATAGGTAGATTAGGTGACATGGCTACACATGCCGTAGTTTTTCATAGCATGTATAAAGTAATGCATGAAGTCACACAGGCAATGCATGAAGGCTTGGTAGAAATAGAGTCAAACATGGCCGGATACGTGCAGACCAATGAGCACTATTTTGTTCATTTTGAAGATGGAACGAACAAAATGATTATGGATACCCAGAAGCTCAACAAGGAGACGCAACAGTTCATCCATACAGCTCATGAACTCGGCTCCAATATCTTGGATGTCACGGAATCTGCTCGACTCTGGGGTCGTATGTACAAGGATGTAAATGTTGTACAAGAACTTGTTCGCCAATCCACTAAACTATCTACTGTAGACATGGTTGAGCTTGAGGAAGCAACCAAGTCTATGGAGTCCGTAATGTCTCAATATGGTGTGCACATCAGTGATGCAAATGATGCCATGGTAATTGGTAACCGAGTACTTGATTCCTGGTCTAAGGTTGCCCATGATACTATGGCTCCAGCCCGTGACCTGGGAGCAGCCTTCCAACGTACTGGTAAGATAGCGGCAGAAACGGGTGTATCATTCGATGTGATGAATGGGCTGATCTCCTCTGGTGTGCGGAATACCGCTCTGTCAGGAGAGAATCTAGGAAACATGTGGAAAACAGTCCTTGGTACCATCCGGACGGATAAAGCCGTGGATGAAATTGAGCGTCTTGGTGTCAAAACCAAAGAGGTTGTCGATGGCGTGGAACAATGGCGCAAAGCAGAAGATATTCTACTGGATCTTTCCATCCAGGTAACAGATAAAAACTATGACCTCACACAATCCTATGCGGATATCTCCCGGGGTGTCTATCAGTATGCGAAACTGGCCGCTTCTCTTAATGTGGGGGACATCTTGCTTGGTACGGCTGCATCTGTAGGTTCCACTGGTTCAACAATGCAATACCTAACCGTTCAGATGGATACAATTCAGCGGAAGGCTGCACAGACCAAAACATCCCTCCTTGAGATTTTTAACACGGCTGGAGAAGACGGCCTTCGCCAAATGATCAAAGACGTGCTAGATGGTATAGATCAACTCCTGATCGGATTAACTAAAATACCAACAGGTGTTTATGCTGCAACTGCGGGGTTGACTGGTTTATTGCTTGCATATAAAGCGTTGCGTGGTCCTGTTATGTCTGTAGTAGCCGCGATTGAAGTATTGAACGCTGTTAAAGCAAAAGAAGCTGCTACAACCGTTGCAGGGACAGCAGCAACCGCAGCAAATAGTGCTGCCAATACTGTGAATATCGTTTCCAGCGAAGGAGTTATTGTATCTACAGTTCAGCAGACTGCCGCAAGAGAGGCTCAAACGGTAGCGACAGGTGCGGCTACGGTAGCGACTAGCTCACTGAGCAGAGCGCAAGCAGTCTCAACCGTGACTATGGCAGCGGCAACCGCAGGGTTATCTCTGCTGGTAGGTGCAATTGCAATATTTGCATTTAAGAGTGGAGAAGCAGATAAGGCTGAGCGCGAAAGAATTCAGAGCCTAAAAGATAATGACTCCGCAAGTCAGCAGATGATCAGCCAGTATCAACGGCAAATTGATCTGTTACCTAAGATGGTCAATGCACATAACTCACTTAAACAAATGATTGATAGTGGAACGCTATCTTCCAGTAAACAAGAACAGGCAAAGAGACAACTTGAAGAAGTATCCAAAGCCCTTACAATGACGATTGGTAAAGAAGGAATGGCTCAACTTGAAGCAGCTGGGTTTACAGATGAAGCTACCAAGCAACAAATACAAAACCTTAATTTGTTAATCGAGAAGCAGAGAGAGTCCCGCCTAAACGTGCTGGAGGGCCAAAAAACGGCAATGAAGGATCAACTCACTGCAAACGTTGCTGCTATTGAAGATGCTATGTCTAAGATAAGTGCAGTCAATAAAAGTATTGAGTCTTTTGGTTCAACTCTAAACAGAACGGAGCAGCTTAAATCCTTTGAAAATGATTTGGCTTCCTTAGAAGCGAAGAACCGTGAATTGCAAGCATCTTTAAGCGATGTTGACGTTCAGATGGGTCAAATGACATTGGAAGCCTTAGATGCACAAAAAGAGATGGATTCTTTAGCGGGCTTAAACGGGAAAGTCTCTGAGACCATTGAAGAACTGACTGAAAATTTAATTAAACAAACAGAAGCTTTGCGTGAATCTGTTCAAACGAGTATTTCTTCTGTTTCTGAATTAAACCAGGTGGCTGAGACTCTAGCCGATGGTCAATCTTTAAGCGCTTCTGCTGTGGCAGATTTAATTCTCAAGTACCCTGAACTCGCTTCTCAGATAAGGAAAACTACAGATGGATGGATATTTGAAGGACAAGTCTTAGAGAAGTTACGGCAAGCAAAAATAAAAAAGGCTCTAGATGATTTGAAAGCAGAAAGAGATGCAACTCGCATCGTGGCTTTGGAGAGTTTAAAGCGAATTCAATTATATGGAAAAGAATTTGAGGCTATTACAACCTTTGCCGAAGCGAAACAAAAGATTGCAGATATCGAATCTGATATTGCAGAACAGCAAAAAAAGAATGCTGCGAATCCACCGTTCTCTAATTTGACATCAAGCCTACCAGCCGGACTTGCCGATGCATTGAAAAGTCAAAGCGAAATGCTAAATAAGATGTCAAATGATCAGTTAGCCGGAAAAAAACAACGAGTGCAAGAGCTGAACGATATCATCAAGCAATATGCTGGGCAATTACAGTTGAGCAATGATCAAATTAAAGCTATGACTGAACTTCTCGAAGATGACACTTACGGGGTGGAAGACAATAACAAGGCAAAAAAAGAAACCGTAGAAATTATGACGGACTTACAGAAGGCGATTGAAGGCTACAACAAGTCCTTGGAAAAATTGGATTCACAACAGAAAAGAGTTGCGAAGTCGTCCAAAGAATACCTTGATATACTCGCAGAGAAGCGTAAAGCATTACTGGAGGAACAAAAACTTTACGAACAAGGGTACAATGATCCATCCCAACTCGTATCCTCTCAAACGGAGATTACAACAGGTGGCGGAACGTCATCAGACATTACAAGAATGCTGTCCACTGCTGTTGACTTGGCAAACTCTGGTGTGATGCGATACAAGCAAATAGGCGGTGAATTTACCGGTTCGTTTGATGACTTCAAACAGCGAGCCTATTCAGACTGTTCTCAGTTTGTGCAGGAGATGTTTGAAACGATCGGCGTACAGGTACCGCGTACCGCAGCTCAACAAAGCAAAGCAGGAAATGCGGTATCAAAGAAAAATCTTCAAGTTGGAGATCTTGTGTTCTTCAATACGAATGGCAAGGACAACTCTCACGTTGGGATTTACATGGGGGACAGCAAGTTTATCCAAATGGGGGAGTCCGGACTAAAAGTTTCGGATTTAAACAATAGCTATTGGGGGCCTAAGTACAATGGCGCAACTCGTATTCCTGGGCTTTCGACAGATGTTGCCTACCCGACATCCACTAGTTCCCAAACAACCTCTGGTGGAGTGGCATATGCCGGTAAATACGCTTCTGAGATTAATGCTGCTGCCAATCAATTTAATGTTGACCCACATCTTGTTGCGGCTGTGATTCAACGCGAATCCTCGTTCGGAGCCAAAGGAATTACCAATGTCATGCAAGTCAACGGTATGAACAATGCGACAGTAAAACAGAGTATTGATGCAGGGACTAAGATGCTCTCCGAGTTACTGAAGAAATCTGGTGGAGATGTCGCCATGGCTCTTGGTGGTTACAACATGGGCGCCGGTATCATTGACTGGTTTAAAAAATCAGGTGGATACAATTTAGCGGATATGAAAGCTTACTCAGCTAAGTATGACAAAATTTATGCTGGTGACGGATACGGAGATGTAGGGTATGTAGATAAAGTATTGGCTGATTATTCTCCACAAAAGGCGGGTACAACACAACCTACACAGAAGCAATTAAAGGATGCGAAAAACACCGCTGATAGTGAACTGCTTCGGATTAGTGATGAACTTTATAATATTGATGTTTCAGAACTGGAGAGTAAACTCGGAATCAAAGATATGAAAATCTCTGACAAAGAGTTGTCTTTAAAACAATCCGAAGCACGGCAGAAGAACATGAAGAAAGACTCCCAAGAGTACAAAGCCGAATACGAGCTTCAATTGAAACTCAAAACTGAAATACAGAAACTGATGCAGGAGCAGCGTCAAATGATCGAACAATCCGGGCTGAAATCAGATGAGTTGACTAATAAGCGGCGAAGCCTGACTGAGAAAATCGGGGATGTGCAGTCCGAGAAAGAAGACATGAAGGATCAGTATGCCAGCGACCAATTTGATACCGCACAGGCCAATATGGAAGCTCGTGTTGAACGCATGCGTCAACAAGGCCGTTCCGAGATGGAAATGACCAAGACGCAGCTTCAGTTTTATCAAGGACAACTCAAAAATACGGCCCTAACTGAGGAACAGCGTGTGGAATCAGCTAAACAAGTGTATGACTTGACGAACAAGGTTACGGATCTGAAATTTAAAAATTCAACCAATTGGATTGATAAACAAACGGATCAGATGGAACGTCAAGGTAAGTCTGAGGTTGAGATTTATCAAATGCAGGCTGAGGCATACAACCGGATGCGAAACGATACCACGCTAAAAGCAGAACAACGAGCTGAAGCAGAGAAAATGTATCAAGATACTTCCAAGAAACTGATTTCGTCTAGGTACGAGTACTCGGAAAAGTGGATTAACAAAGAAGCTACGAAGATGGAAATGTCCGGTGCTCAAAAAGTTGACATCATGAAGTGGGAGCTTCAAGAGTTTCTGAAGATGCAAGCTGATAAGACGATGTCTTCTGAACAGCTATGGGATCTAGAACAGAAAATATATAAGCAGCGTAATGATCTGGATAAGGAGTACTATTCTGCTGCTGAGAAACGAATCAATCACTTGAAGGCGATCGGTGAAATGACTACCGAACAAGAACTTGCCGAGTATATGAAACTTCAAGCTTCTTACCTGGTAGGAAGCGATCAACGGATGGATGCGGATGAGAAGGTCTACGATCTAAAGAAAAAACTTATGGACGAAATGACCAAGGCAGTATCTGAATCGGTAACGAAGCAGAAAAAGCTATTGGACAGCGCGAGAGATGAGGAGATTAAACGTATCCAGGCAGAGAAGGATGCTTTTACCTCAGCCCAAGAAGCCAAAATCAAAGCTATTGATGATCTGATACAAGCGATGGAGCGAAGTAACGATCAGGATGACTATGAGAGATTGCGTGCGGAGAAAGTAGCGCGTCTGGAAAAACTGCAGTCCGCTGTTGGACCAGAAGGTATTGAAGAGCGGAAACAGGTTCAGAAGGATATCGAGGATATGGATCGTGAACACGGGCGCAAGCTTGCGAAACAAGCGCTTGAGGATCAGAAAACGGCATTGCAAGAGGAAAAAACAACTCGCGAAAAAGATTTTGACGATAAAATTCAAGATGCTAAATCTCATTATGATAATCTATCTTCCACTTTTGATGAATTTTCTTCAAATACTGAGCTGTCTGCTGAGAATCTAAAAAACATTCAGATACTGAAGGAGAGCGAGAAAAACGAAACGATCCTTGGAATGCTTGATGTATTTGTTTTGGAGTATCAGAGTCGCCTTGATCAGATTGCTGCGGCAAACTCTGCTATTGGAGTGACTGATGTCCCTAGTGGAGTTTTGGCTCCCGGTACTGCATCGAAGGACCCTTCACATCAGAAAGAAATCGACTTGTACACCTATAACACCAACAAAGATTCATGGAACGCAGCTAAAGCTCGTGGTGATGCTGAGACCATGCGCCTCCTTCAGGAACAAAATGAAGCGATTCGCAAAAAATATGGGATTGGAAAGGATACAGGTAAGCTTCAACACTTCTCGGAAGGTGGAGTTGTCAAAGGTCCTCGCGGTGCGGCTGTTCCGGTCATCGCGCATGCTGGAGAGATTTTCCTTAATGATCCACAACAAGACGCTTTGTTTAATCTTCTGAACCTAAGAATGCATAGATTGGATTTCAAGATGCCTGAATTCTCAGTTCCTCAAGGTTCAAACGGAGTAAATCCGGAGAGAACCAGTAATCAATTCGTAATTAAATCAGGAGATACTTATATCGCGGACGAATCGGCTGCGAGGGTATTCTGGAGTGAACGCGATAATTTGATGCGGAGGATGCAGGCTAGAGGAGGTAAGGGATAATGATCAATGCTACTGCTGACGGAAAGTCCTTCCGTGATATCGGACTTGGTCTGAAGAAACACAACATCCCGGTATTGCCACCTACGAGGGACTACAGTATTGAAATTGCGGGACGAGATGGAGAGATCGATTTTGGTAGCACCTACGGCCCAAGAGTAATTAATTTGGAGTGTATCGTTATGGCAGACGATGCTACCCTTGACTATCACAGAAGAGTCGCCCAAGTGGCGGCTCTTTTTAATATCAAAAAAGGGGACATTGTACTCACGTTTGAGGATCTTCCAGGCAGAAGATATATCGGAAGGTATGCTGGGACGATGGATATTGAAAAGATTATTTTTGATGGGGAACTGACAATTCCAATCAAAATGGGCAAACATCCCTTTCCGGAAAGCGATGAAAACATGCTGGAAGAAACTATTACTCATTCTCCAGAAAAGATCAAAGTAATTTCTTCGGGTGATGAACGCGCAAGTCCAGTGATTGTTTTAACCAACACAGGTTCCACAACAATTCAAAAGTTCAAGATTCAGAATGAATACTTGTTAGAGGGGTGATCTGATGAACATCAGTAAATATTTAGCGACCAAACAACTGAATGTATCAGCAAGAGGGGAAAAATTCGCATTCCCAGATAGGCTATATGTCGCTCTTTATAATTCCGATCCGACCTGGAATGATACGGGACAAGAGGTGTCCGGTGGAGGTTACGGCAGGCAAGTGATAACCTTTGCCGAACCGGCTCAAATTACAGTTCAAGAGTTTAACCCGATCACGGGTGTATTGATGAGTAACATACAAAAGATGTCCATCAGATCTGCGGCCGATGTAGCATTTGCTGTGGCGACTGCGAATTGGGGGCCGGTTACACATTTCGGATTGCGCGATGCTGCTACAGGTGGAAACCTTTATTATTTCGGGACGCTCGAAACACCACGGAGCATTTTAAATAATGACATTTTCAAATTCCTGACGGGTCAAGTGGAGATCCGTTTGAACTAAGGGGGAATGAACGATGCTAGAAACCATGTATCCGGCTACGGTCAACAGCAGACAGACTGAGCTGGCGGAGGATATTGACGATATTCAGACAAGCTTCACGGTGCTGGACGGTTCGGTATTACCTCCTGCGCCTAACCAACTGGTGCTTGATCCAGCTAACGAAAACGCAGAAACAATACTGTATACCGAGAAGACAGGGAATGTGCTTACAGGTGTAACCAGAGCGTTTGAAGGAGTAGCTCAGTCATGGGGAGCAGGGACAAGGGTTGCCCGATTTTTCTCGGCTTATGATCACAACACATTCAAGGCCAACATTGAGGACTTAAACAGGCGATTAGAAAACATCCCTGCACCACAGGACGCATCTTTAACAGATAAGGGTATCGTCCAACTATCTAAGTCCACAACTGGCGATAGGGATACCATAGCAGCTACGGAATCCGCTGTAGGTGCCGTACAACATCAAGTCGGTAATCTGGTTGAATTGCAGACCACAGACAAGGACAACTTGGTTGCTGCGCTCAACGAGGTTTTTACACATGTCGATGAGGGGAAAGAGATCGTCAAAACCGCCGTCATCGTCAAAGGGGGAACGGTAGCAGGGACTTCCCCACACTCTTTTGCAGAGCTTGCAGATGGGATTGGGACGATTGAGACTGCAACGGTAATTAACGGCCAAGTGAAAACAAAGGTTACTTATGCAGAAAGCATCAATAGTAACGATCCCATCTATGCGAATATGGCAATTGGTGACGTAGTTGATTTACCGGACAGGCCACCTGGCTCCTACAGTAGAAGTGTCGCGTATAGCAAAGACGGTATGCACATCGCTTTCGCCCTAGGTGTATCGCCTTTTGTCGCCATATACAAAATAATAAATGGTGAGTATACAAGGCTGCCTGACCCTGCGGTACTGCCAACTGGAGATGCGTATGCAGTGGCATTCAGTCCTGAAGGGGACTTGGTTGTCGGACACTCAACTACTCCATTCATTACGATTTATAAACGCAGCGGTGATACGTTTTCTAAAATAGCTAACCCTACTGTGCTACCGTCAGGCACCTCCACATGCATTGCATTTAGCCCTGATGGGATGTACTGGGCCATAGGACATAGCGGCGGCGGTCTGCTTACAGTTTATAAACGTAACGGAGACACCTTTACCAAATTAACAGCTACAGGGCACCCGAGTACGGTTAACGGTGTTGCATTTAGTCCGGACGGTGATTATTTGGTCTTGGCGCATGTAACAACTCCATTCATGACAATTTTCAAGCGTAGTGGTGATACTTTTACAAAAATATCGAATCCATCTGCCCTACCAACCAGTAACGGAAGAGCCGTATGTTTTACCTCCGATGGGATACTAATAGTAGCCTATGAAGGGTCACCATTTATTAGTTTGTATTCCCGGTCAGGTGACGTATTTACCAAAATGAGCGATCTATCAGGAGCAGTAATGACTAGACCAGACGGTGTTGCGCTGAGCCCAGAAGGAGATGTACTTGGCATAGCACATGCGGGGTATCCTTTTTTCACTACCTATTTACGCAAAGGGGTATCTTTTACTAAAATGACAGCCCCTGCAATCCTACCCGTAGCTAATGCGTTTAGCGTTGCTTTTAGTCCAGATGGCATGCGAGTTGCACTGGCATCTAATAGTTCCAGTGGAAGCCGATTTATCACTATGTACAAAAGAACGCTACAAGCATTCAAGAGCAACAACTCACTAGCCGGTGCTGTATCCGCTAATAGTTTGGGCTATGCTTTGGAAACTGGCGTGGCTGGCGAAGAAAAAGACGCAATCATTATTTGGAGGTAGATAGCATGTTATTTTACTTACAGTTAGACGGTGACATCATTCGGGACGTTATCCAATACGAACATGAGGGTTATCAACCAGCCGAACTATCAACACCGTTACCGATTGGCATCAACGCAGGCTATTACCGTTTGCAAGATGGTGTCCCGGTGTTGGATCAAGCGCTCAAGGATGAAACGGACAAAGCCAACAAACCCATTGAATACGTAGAATTGGAACGCAGGCTTGCTGCGTCAGAAGCTAGTTATGAGCAATTAGCCTCTGAGAGTAACGCCAATCAGTTAGCTCTCATGGAACTTCACATGATGTTGCTTGGCGAGATGCCAGATGCGTAATAATCTCGCCAGGCTACTGATCCGTTGGGCTGTAGCACTCATGAGGGGAGGTGACACCATGTTAGCTGTATACGTAATGATGATCCATAAAGGGTTGATCAAGCTGGAGCAAGTGCCAACAGGAAGCCGGGATAAAGTGGCTGCTGTGTTGGAAGTGGCAGAAATGGACCAAAACGGAAATATCATCTAACCAGCACGCCCAATAACGGAGCGTGTTTTTATTTTGTCCAAAAAGGGGTGAAGGCCATGTTTAACAGAGGGGCTTTTAACCGCATGGCCTTTAACCGCCAAATATCCGTATTCGTCTTTGGCCGGGCAGTTGCTGACGTATCCGGTTCAGCCGTTGCCGCAGCCACGATGGAAATGACGGGTTCGGCGGTTATGGATGTCAGTGCGGGAGCCCGAGGGGATTTTGTCCGTGAAATATCATTTGTGGCGGTTATGGATGTAGCTGCCGGAGCTAAGGCTGATTTTGTCCGTGAGATTACCAAACGGGCGATTATGAATGTTGGTTTTGGAGCAGTCGCCAAAGGTAGTCGGTACCATGTTGAATTTTTGGAATTCACGGGACCATTTAAACCAGGTGATCAAGTTGTTATCGATGCCAATTCGTACAAGATAACTCAAAATGGAGTTAATGCTTCACATTTACTTGAAGGAGATTTTTTTGATTTAAACCTTGGAGAAAACAATCTGACATGGACAGACCCTGAAACAGGTAGAAACGTTCTGATCCGTGTTACACATAGAGACAAATTCCTGTATTAATTGAGGTGTGATATGCCTAATCCAACAATGGAAGTGTTTGATAAGAATCTGCGGCGTGTAGGTACGCTGATAGATAGTACAGACATTCAACGAAGAAGACGCATCAACAGTGATTATGAGATAACCTTTGTGGTCCCAATGACTTCGGATGATTATCGCGAAAAAATAGCAATCAAGGGCCACGTTCAAGATGAGCGTGGTCAATTTTATGTCATTCAGTCCAGGAGCCGGTCCCGTGAAGGTCGTAAACTCATGGCTTCAATCTATTGCAACCACATTATGTTCAAACTGAATGACTTCAAGTTTCCGTATTCGTCATATATTGATGAAGCTTATGGGGTACACCTCAACGAGCTGACTGAATTGATTACAAAAGCTACAGGCGGGAGATTTACATTTGTTATTCACGATACGTTTGATCTTCATGACGTTAAGGATTTCGGACGGGGAACTTGTCTTGAAGCCCTGAATAAGATCGTCGATATGTATGAATGCGAGGTAGAGCCTGATAATTTCGTTATTAATCTCAAAAAGAGAATCGGATCTGACCACGGATTGCAGTACCGGCTCAAGAAAAATATCGTATCAAGTTCTTTCAAGGACAAAGGGGAATCCCTTGTTACCCGGATGTATGCTCAAATGAAAGATGGCCGGACATTCATCGGTATGGATGCGTCCTTGCTGACAGATCTCGAAAGAAGTCTATTGTCGAGCGTACCAGGAACAATTGTGAACGGAAAGCTGGCGGTCAATTATCTCATATCTCCCTTTGCACAGTACTGGGCGAGTGATTCGGTTCCATTTTACGATGGAGAGATCATCGAACAGGATATTGAAGAAGCAGAGGACTTGCTGAAGGCTACACGTAAGGCGCTGCTTGAGCAAGAGGTTGTTTCTTTAGAGGCGACCATATCCACGGCAGACTTGTTCAAAATCGACCACACTGAGCCTAAACCTCATTTAGGTGATGATGTTATGTGTATCGACCCGGACATGGGCATGAACCGATTGAAAGCTCGTATCACTGAACTTACAGAGTATCCATACAGTATGGACAAGCATGCTGAACCGACGATCTCTAATCTCAACTTAAGAGACTATGATGATATCATCAGTGACCTTGAGCGGAACAAGAATATCACGAACAACCTGTTTTCAAACGGGAAGATCCGGACGGATGTTTTTGAATCATTTGCCAAGCAAGCAGTTATCGACATCAACAACAGCAAGACTGAACTGATATATCCACCAGAAGGCGGAATACTTGCTCAAGAGAAAACGAATCCTCTGGAACAAGTCAGATTGACTTCTAAAGGGATAGGGATATCGACAGATGGCTGGAAATCGATACGTGCTGCCATTACAGCCAGAGGCGTTGTAGCGGAGCAAGTAATAGGTCAACTCGGTAACTTTGTCTCTATGCTGATCGGTAATGGTGAGGACATTGTACAGATCAACACGAATGGTATTGCAGCAGGGGCATCGTCATTTAATAGCGCACCTTTCAGACTGAACATGAAGGGCGATTTGATTGCGAATAGCTTAACCGCCAACTATGCCAACATTGAGTACTCCAACTTTAAAAACGGGGCCATCGTTGGTTCCTCAATAAACGTAGGCAATGGGATGTTCACAGTTACTTCAGGCGGGATAATGTCGGCTGTAGGAGCAAACTTCTCAGGATCTATTACCGCATCTACAGTAACAGGTACAAATATTAATGGTGGTACAATTACTGGGGCATTGATCCGTACGGCAGCAAGCGGTAGACGGATAGAGCAAGACAGTGTAGGGTTCCGTTCATATGATGCTGGGAATAGAGTACGCATCCAAATCGCTACTACAGATGATGCAGCAACAGCGGCAATTATTTTTAGGGATACAAATGGTTCATCAGTAGGGGAGATTAACTCTTATGACTCAAGCGGACAATTGACTATTTTCAGTAACAATCTGTTCTTGGGATCTAACAATACGGGTAATCCCATAAGGCTATATGGTCGTGTGATTTTTAGTGGACAGACTAGTGGATTGACACTAGCAATAGATGATGTAAGCGGATTGAGACAGAGATTAACAAATTTACAATCAGATATTGATAATCTCACTCGCTTGTTCAACAACCATAGTCACAGTGTCACCCTACCAACCCACAATCATGGAATTTCTGGTGTATCAAGCTGGGGCGGAACCTTCCCAACTTCGTCTCCGTAATGTATCATAATAGGTAAATTGCACCAATACGGAGGTAGAATGATGAAGAGGTTCGCTCATAAAGTTGCATATATCGCTGGTGGTATCATTATAGGAATAGTTTTTTCGACAACCGCAGGGGCGTTTGCGGATCAGGTCAAATCGCTTGTTGGGAAAAAGGTTACAGGAGAATATACAATTGTTGTTGATGGCAAAAAATTATCTGACAAGGGAGCTGTGATTGATTCTAAAGCTAACGTTCCGGCTCGCGCCTTGTCTGAAGCATTGGGGGCTGATGTATCAGTGGAAGGCAAGACAATTAATATAACGTCAATTTCTAAGACTGATCAGAATGTAGTGATCGATACAAAAGCGAATGTCAATAACAAGTATATTGGAGATACAAAAAGAAGTTTAGAACAACTTAAAGAAAGTATTTTAGCAAACATATTAAATCCAACAAATGAAGGTAAAAATAAAATCCAAACAGATATCGAAGAATTAAAAACTTTTGGTGCAAATGATGCAGTTGCTGCAAAAGAAAAGCAACTTGCACAGTATAACGAGGACATTGAAAAATATGAGAAGGAATTAAAACTAATTGATGAAGCATTACTTACTGCTAAATAAACATAGAAATCTAAATTTGAAATTGGTGATAAAAGTTGGCAGGACTTAAAGAGATGGTTGAATCATTTTCAAGTTTGACTGGGAGAGCATTGCTATGGCGGGTAGGAGATAGCACGAAAAGTGGTTACATAGCCGAAGCTAAGGATATTATCTTAGACGGTGACACTTTAGTGCTTATTCTATTTGATAAAGATGATTTAATAATATCTAATGAAACTAGAATTCAGGATTTTTATGAAACAAAATCAAAGTTTCAATTCACGGTAAATTCAATTAAATACACATTGTTCAGAGAATATGAGGACGATGATGATTTTGAAGAAGAATGGGTTCCAAAAGCAAGATGTGCAAAATGTCATAGAGTAGTTGTATTTAGAGGCGAGTGTTATTGTAATAAAAATGATTTGAGTGTGACATTGTCTGTAATTGAATTTACTAATGAGTTCAATTACAGATGTCTCCTCTTTAATAAATTTGGATCGGAACTATTCGAGACTTCATATGGAACGTCACCCTCAAATGCTTGGAATAAGATCAACAAAGATGAATTTTCTTATTTTGTTGATATAATCAAAACTGAAAACGGTTTTTATTTTGAGGAGGAATGGATTGAAATTGCGTCTGAAGTTACAGATAATAAAACTAATGAAACCTCTTATTACTTTTGTAGCAAGTGCTATTTAAACACAAAAGTATACTATTACGAAGATCGATGGCTATGTAAGCCGTGTCAATTAGCGTTAGAAAACAAAAAGAAAGGGTACATTTAAGTTTATACTTGATGATCCGTAGTACAGAAGCATTAATAATCAAATAAGATGAATCTATAGAAAGCCCTATTCCTTAATTGGAAGGGGCTTATTTTCGTATAGAGAGGAGGAAAGGTCTTGGCAAAGATGACACATACACTCCAAGTTGAACTGGATTTGAATAAACCGGTTGAAGAATTGACCCAGGTAATCTCTGCGGTTCTTAGCTCACACCCACTTAATCAAAAAGAGATTCTAACAGCTTTAGATTTAGAGATCGGGAATGCATTGGCAGCAATTGAGATTCAAGATCAAAAAGAAAGTACGGAGACAATTGAATAGGGCAGGAAACATTTCCTGAACAGAGAGACGGGGGAAAACGATGGAAGCCATACCAGGAGGTGTGAATGACATGCAGGATGTGAACACGATTGTTGATTTAAAGGTCCAATTAGCTCGGATTGAGGAAGCGTTGAAACCTTTGGCCGCTTTGGCTCCAGGCGTAGCTGAAGTCAGAGAAATAGCCAAGGAAGCATTGCAGGCGGTCCAACAAATGACTCTTCGAATTGTTGAGATTGAATCCGCTCTGAAGAAGACAGCCGATGTTGCTCATGATGCAAAGCGTGATGCAGCAGATGCATTGTCGCGTTTAAATAAGCATGACGAGGACCAAAAGTGGCTGAAACGTACCGTGTACGGAGCTGCTTTAACTGGAGTAACTGGACTTATTGTTGCGGCTGTATGGGCCGGAATTAAGTTAGGGGGAATGTAGTGTGGAATGGGACATTATTCAAGGCTTGATTGATGGTAGGCTGCTGATCGTATTGGCAGCCTGCTGGGTGATCGGGTATGTTCTCAAGAAAACGCCGAAGGTACAGGATTGGACCATCATTTTTATCGTTTCCGGTGTAGCTATTGTATTTTCTGTCCTGATGCTTGGCCTGAGTGTGGAGAGCGTGGTACAAGGCGTTCTGGTGGGCGCTGTGGCAGTTTACGGAAACCAACTGGTGAAACAAACCAAGAAGGGGGTTGATGCAGATGCAAGCGCGTAAACAGGGTAATGCTCAGGGGATTGACGTATCCCATCACAACGGTAATATCGATTTCAAGAAGGTGGCAGCAGACGGGATTTCCTTTGTGTTTATTAAAGCTACTCAAGGAAAGTCGTTCCGGTCAACCAAGTTTCTACAGTTTGTTAGAGACGCCAAGGCGGCTGGCCTGCTGATCGGTGCTTATCATTACGTGGATGACTCTGCTGGCAGCGTGGATGCCGCAAAAGCGGAAGCGCAGAATTTCTACAGGTCCATTCAGGATGCAGGTGGGATTGGCGTGTTCGATTTACCGCCAGTGATGGACTATGAATCAAACAAAAAGGGCTACAGCAAAGCAACGATTACGGCAGTAGCCAAGACGTTTCTGGAAGAGATCCATAGGCTAACCGGAGTTAAACCGCTGGTGTATACATACCCGGCGTTTATCGGCAACTTTACAGGCTTGTCCTCATATCCTCTCTGGATTGCACGTTACAGCAATCAAACGCCTGCTGATGCATCCGGTTGGACAAGATGGGACATCTGGCAGTACAGCGATGGTGCGGCTGGTGGATATCTGCCACGCGGTAATCGCAAGGTTTACGGGATCAACGGTGCGGTGGATCTGAATGAGTTTGACGGAACGGTTGCCGAACTGAAAGCGAATTATTCAAAGAAGAGTGAACCTGTTAAGGAGGACAAGCCAGTGACAGTAAGGGATATCAATGTGCCAAGCAAGTGGGCAGAGTCAACGTGGAAGGAAGTAACGGATAAAGGATTCTTCGACGGTAAACGTCCTGGTGCAACAGTTACACGCGAGGAACTGGGCGCTGTAGTGAGCCGGATGTTGCGCTATGTTGACCAAAAAGGATAATTGTGGTAAATTAAATCGAATCCGATAGCATCGGTAAAAAGGGAACCACTGGCATAATGCTGGTGGGTCTCTTTTTTTTATAGCCAATTCTTTAAGTATATGATTTAATTTAAGTTAAAAGGCTGCAAGCTTACGAATGAGGTGACTATAGATTGGTTGATCATATTGAAGTGGATGCTTTTGTTAAAGTTCTCGGTGATGACACGGGCGGCATGAGTAAGCCTGTACATGTCATTGGTAGTGACGGGAAAGAGTATCTCTTAAAAAATCAGAATGTTTATAATGAAAGTTCAAAAGATTGGGAATACTGGGATTGTATGTTCCTTCAAGAGGTATTAGTATATAGAATTGCTAAATACCTCGAAATTACAGTACCAGAGTGCGCAATAGCTTCGGTTGATCAGATTTTTATTGATCAAGCACCTTCATTACGATTTACGCATAGATATGTTCCAGGCTACCACTTTGCCAGTAATGTTATTGAAGGTGTTGAAAATAACTTAATGAGTGGTTATTTAAATTTAATGAGCGCTGGGAAGAAATATATGAAGCGTCCATGGAACAACTTTTTCAATAATATTGCAAACAAAGAAGATGTAGCCAAAATTATAGTTCTCGACTTACTTACTGCTAATTTTGATCGTTTTGGAAATACAGGAAACCTTTTGATTGCTTCTACAGACGGAACTAGAAAGGTTTATTGTATTGATCATGGTCATTGTTTTTATGGACCTGCATGGAGAAATATACATAAACAAGACATGATGCGTTCAGTGAATGAGCCTCATTATATCAATGCTTGGGCTAATGCCTTAGTCCAAAATAGTGGACATTCTGTCCCAATGTCAGGCCTTGGAGAAGTATTTAGAGCTCTAGACCAGTTTATTGATGTATCTGATCCAGATAATCACTGCTTTTATAGTGTTGTTCATCTGGTTGAAAACATCACAAGTGAGCAGATCGATTTATGGTTTGAAGGAATGCCAAGTGAATGGTTCATAGATAGAAATGAACAAATGGCATACTATAAGTTCTTTATTCTGAATAATAAAAATCGTATTAGACAGTATATATCAATAATGGCGAGTCAAGGTGCATTCCACAGTTATCTTGGAGGTGAATTTCAATGGAGCGAAAAGCCTACTGGTACTCAATAATTCAATATTGTCCGAATGAAATCAGAGGAGAGAAAATAAACGTTGGGGTTATGTTACACAATTATACTGAAGGTAAATTGTTTCACTCAATTCTTGACGAAAACACAACAAAAATAAAAAGTTTACTTTACGATGAAATATCAACCAAGGTTTACAAGATTCAAAAAGATGAAGTGGATTTTTATTTCAAACAGATGTATGAAGAATTTGACCTATTTAAACCTAATTTATACGAGAAGAATTATTTATCAAATCTTTTAACGATATTTCCTAAGCAATTCATTTTATCCGAACCAACGTTTTCAATGTCCAGAGATGCTGATCAATTGTTTGATTCACTATTTAAAACATATATAGGCGAGATAACTTCAAAAGAGGTAATAAAAGATATCCCAACTATAAATGTTAAGAATTATACTAAGAGCATTTTCACTGATAATAACTGGATAGGAACAAAAGTTAAATCTAATGTTAAAATTCATCCTATTAAAGACCTACAGAATATGCATTTCCAAGTGGATTTTGTATTTAAAAATGGTATATGGAATCTTATTCAGGCAACGCCTTCAAATACCTCAAATGATAAACTTATTGAGTGGTTCTCAAAAACAAAAACAATGTTGAGCAGTTATCAGAGAGAAAGTGATGTATATTTAATTTACAATAAAGATGATCAAATGAATGAAGATAACACTCTTAGTGACATGGTCACTTACTTACAAAAAGAAGATAACAGAGTTAAATTAGCTGAAATCAAATCACCTTCTTTTGAAAACCTATGTCATAAGGTAGAAAAAGAAGCAAAGGACATTACTCAATTTGAATCTGAATTGATTGCGATGTAGCTATGTAAGTAGTAAATAATCTTGGATTATCAAAGAGCCCTGTTAACCTTCAATGGTCGACAGGGCTCTTTTGGTTTATCTACTCAATTTTTACAGTCAATATTGATTCAATGAAAAACTCTCTGTAGCGTTCAGCATAATTTTGAATTGCTTTATTTCTTCTTTTCGTATTAAAATATAGTTGTAGCTCCCCCGTGTGCTTCCCTAGAAGGAATAAAAGCCATGGATAAACAACAACGTTCAAAGCGAAGCTTTATGGAATGGTTATGGATATTGCTGGTAACAGTTCTTTCTTTTAAAGTCGTTTTTCAAGTTTTAAGTTTATTTGATTAAGATTTAGAGGGCACTCTTTAAGAGTAGGAATTAAAACGAGCTACAAATAGTATGGGTGTAACTGGGGCACTAACTCATTGAGTTAGTGGTCGCATAACGATAAAATAATACTTGTACATAAATTAATGAGTACCTTTACGTATAAGACTCTACCGACATATTTTCGGTAGAGTCTTATTAATTTCAGCGTGATAATTCACCTGAACCTACATATTTGTCATGCTTACTATTCCACTTATAGTAGGCCACAGCTGTGTCCCATCCTCCTTCAGGAAAATAATTTTTCCACGCTTGCCTAATCTCACCTGTTTTCGAAATGTTAATACTTACATCGCCAATAATGGAGAGTTTCTTTTTAAGCGTCCCATCCTGGTATTTAAAAACAAATAATTGTGTATTGGAAGGTAGGTAGTCTAACGTTATAGCAACATGATTCTCTTTTGAGGAGATATTGAGTAAATGGAATGTCGGCTCTTCTTCGTTGTAATAATTTGTATCTATAAGTACGATAACTCCTTTGGAGTTGATGAGATAAAAGTTGCCTGAGTTAGTGATCAATAAGTGTTCTTTCTTTTTGTCTCCGTTTAGGTCTACTGACTTACTGACTGTTACACGTTCTCTAGGGAATTTCTTTTCTAACAAAGTTTTTGGATTTACTGTAGCTGCATCAACATAAGATGGATTTAATATGAATCCAAACATTGCCACGACACAGAGTAGAGCTAGTACTCTTTTCATGATGATCTCCTTTAAAATTTATTTCTCTTTTGCGTCACTAGCACTGAACATTATTCCAATAGCATCAGATCCAGTTATTCTATAACGAATTCCATTTAGTTCTGATGATTCATTAATTGTTGTCCAATCCACACCTTCATTAAGAATACCCAGGTCATCAAGAACATTACCAACAGCTTTTGATGGTAAGTCTGGATTGGTTGCGAGTATTACCAAACCGATAGTTAAAACAAGATCTGTTCCAGATGAAAGAGTGCCATTACCTTGGCCTATCATCATTACATCACGTAATGATCCGTCTGCTTTATTTACTGAGCCGGTTATACCTATGTAATCTGTGGTCATATACTGGAATACATCTTGAGCTGGTCCAGTTTCGATGTTTAATTTCTTGCCAATTTTCAGTTTGGAGTTATTAAGCTCATCTGCGCGTTTATTGAACGATTTACGAAATTCTTCCGGAGTCATTCCCAGAGTTCCTGGTATTTCTAAATTCTTATCCTCTTGCTTCTTTACATTCTCTTTTGCTACCTTAACTTCCTCGGACTTAGTAGCAGATTTTTCAGCAACAACAGTTTCTGACTTGGTTTCAGCCGGAGCGGAAACTTCGGTTTCTGCAACTGCCTCTTTCTCAGTTTTCTCCTCATCTTTGTTGCCGAAGATACCTCCCACTATAATCACAACAATAAGCCAAAACCACCATTTTTTCTGAATAGGCTTTTTCAATCTTCTTCCTCCTGTTATAGTAATAATTAACAACATAAAATAGTCTATCAGACCCAGGTATATTTTTCTATAAAATTGTACTGTTATAGGAAAATGGTACGAGTGTAGAATTGTAGCATGATTCATGATTTTAATTTGAAGAAAGGAGAATCTTTAATGAAGTATTACCCAATGAATGATCTCGTAAAGGAACAAAGTAAAAACCATCAGTTTTCATACACTGTCATAGTCAATCTGCAAACTCGTAAAAATGACGAGGAGGAGTACATAAACAGGACTGTCAGAGTGAATTCTGATAATAAGTTAGTAGAAGATGATCTTGCACAAAGAGCTGCCAATGTTGTTTATGGTTTGATTGAGACTCATCCAGATTTTGCAGATTGTGAACAAGTTCAAATCATTGGAATTACTTTTGCATGTGCTTATGATCGGGAGGTTATATGATTTCGAAATTAAACCTATTTAATGTCTATTTGATCTCTAGAAGAATATCTGTAAAACTGGCTTTCTTACGAAACTGGATTTATGTCTTGGAAGCTGTATCATTCGTTATTTGTTTAGTAAGCATGTTTTTTAAAGAATTCAAACTTGCGCTGTTTATTTTAGTAATAATGTCAGTATTACTTCTAATTTTAATTTTTGAAGTGATAATACTTTTCATCAGCTCATCTTTAAGTAAAAAAAATACTGAATTTAAATATTTACCTGGGGGTTCATTAAGTGACTGGTATGAACCAACGTACAACTATAACGAAAAAATAAGTTGGTTAGATTATGTTTTGGGAAAATTGGAAGATGAGGGGGTAAGATTAGAATCGATTAGAATTTTGAGTACCTCCGCTAATAAAGGTAAGTATGAGTACGAGATTTCTAAAAGATATCCTAAATCTAAAATTATTGCTACAGATATTTCTATTCCAAAGGATCACGTGGGGTCATCAGGTAATTTTACATATTTATCTGAAGAAAATAATGCTTTGAATGCTAACAGTTATTTGGCCAAAATTAACATAGAGAACGTTGATTTAATTTGGGACATAAAAGGTGCGTTATGGTATTCAGGAAAAAGAAAGAAATTAGAGATTCTTTTAAATGAATATTACAATATTCTTGATGTCGAAGGGGTTATTATTTTTGACGCTTATGATTATTCACGTGAGTATTTTAAAAACACTTTAAATTCTGAAGCCGAGGGTTATAGAGAAAGCTCAACATACACAAGAATAAAAAGGAAACTGGAAAAATCTAAATGGTTTAATATACATTTTGATCTTGATTTTATCGGCGATGGTGAGTACAAGGTAGCTATAATGAAGAAAAAAGAAAAAAGAAAAAATCAAACAAAAGAGCAGGGAGTATAAATCTCCTGCTCTTTTGTGTCTAACCGACTTCTTTGATTAGATTCTCATAGTTATTCCTCACATTACCAACTTCCTTCGGCACCTCATATGCTCGCATCTCTGAAGCTTGATATGGCTTAAGCAGACCAAGTAGTGACTGAACATCATCATTATCTCTTCCAAGCCACTCAGCCTCATCCTCAGGTCGCAAAATGACCGGCATGCGATTATGGATGTCTTCCATCAGACTGTTTGGTTCAGTAGTAATTATAGTACACGTACTCAATTTGTTTCCGTCCGGATCTGTCCAGGTATCGTACAGGCCAGCAAGCGAGAATAAACGGTCATCCTTCATTAAGATGCGCATCGGCCGTTTTGCAGATCCTTCTTTCTTCCATTCGTAAAATCCATTTGTCGGAATGATACAACGCTTGGAACTGATCAGGCGCTTAAAAGATGGCTTCTCTGCCAGTGTTTCGGCCCGGGCATTAATCATCTTATTACCGATCTTATCATCCTTGGCCCAAACGGGTACCAGGCCCCATCGGAGCGAACCCAATCGATTTCCGTCCTTGCTGCCTATAATTGTGGGAATGTATTGCATTGGTGCTGCATTGTAATTAGGTTTGTACTCAAAGCCATCAGCTATAGATGCATAGTACCTGTCCATTATAGCGTCTATGGGATCAGTGATTGTGAATCTTCCGCACATAGTAATGCCTCCTTTGAGACTCTATACTATGTAATTTTACTCAAATTTTTGAGAATAGAAACGGGTAATTTGTGGAGATGATCATCCAATATAAAATAAAAATGCAATAAATTAGATGATATTTATAGATCAGCAAGTTTATGTTTAGACGTTAATCCTGTAGGTCGTTATAGTTAGTTCTATAATAAAGAATAAGGAGATTAACGATGAAAAAAAATTGTTTGGCATTTTTGACTGTTCTGCTTATAGTTCTGTTGTTTTCTCAATCAACAACAGGAGCGGCATCTCCATTAAGTAATAAGGTAGATGGAATGCTTGGATTTTCTCCACCCACTGGAACTGAAGTTAAGGCAAGTAGCGAGTATTCTACATACATTGCGAAAAATGTGATTGATGGTAAGCTGAAAAACGAATGGAATGCAGGTACATATAGAGGTACCATTGAACTAAAATTTCCCGAAGCAATTGAATTTAACTTTGTTCATATTAGCACTGCAGCAGAACCGATAAGGTCCGTTACATATCAAATCTATGGATTAAAAGATGGCACCTGGACTACTATTAGCCCTAAAGAAACCCAAGCACTTTCAGAAAGATTTAATACACCTCCACCGGTTAAAGTTACGCAAGGAGTATATGAGGGCATAAAGATTGAGGGGGATGGTGGTTCTTCTTGGTTGGCAATCGATGAAATTACATTAGGCAGTTTTGAATATATCAAACTAAATGGTTCTATCACAGGAACTACTGCTACCTTAAATTGGAATACAATTAACGATGCTACAGGATATAAAATTCAATATGGTACTGAGTCAGGAAAATACACAGATTCGATTACAGTAGAAGGGAAGGATAGCGCAACTTATAAAGTACCAAATTTGGAATTCGGTAAAACTTACTACTTCCAAATCGTAGCTATTTTCAATGGAGTAGAAACAGTTATTTCGAATGAAGTAGCATTAACTATAAATAATGATAACACCGAGACACCAACACCGGAACAGCCTGCAGGTGATCGTGCAATCCTTGTCGTGACTATGACTACCGGTCTTGAGAAAGAGTTTGACTTGAGCATGAAAGAAGTAAATAGTTTCATTGATTGGTATGAAACAAAACAAGCAGGAAGCGGAAAAGCATCATACGCGATTGATAAGCATGACAATAACAAAGGTCCGTTCAAGAGCCGTAAAGACTACATCCTGTTTGATCGAGTCCTGACGTTTGAAGTAAGCGAATACTAAGCAGTCAATACAAAAGGCTCCGCAACTCAATGCGGAGCCTTTTTTGCATTATCTCAGACAATAAATTGATCAAACACAGGGATACGCAGCAAGCCTGATTTGGTCCAGTTGCGCATTTTAACTCTGGCCTGAATTCGAGGTTCAAGGTAAACGTTGTTCTTGTCTTCACCTGTTATCAGCTGCTGGCAAACTCCACGGAATGCTTGCTTATGTTTTGTACTGGGGCCATGCTCAATAATTCCCACTGGGCGCATTCTGCCAGTTGTATCTGGCACAGCTGCAAACCATCCAAACTCAGTTTTCTTGTATCCTGTGATAAACACATCAGCATAGGACCAGTTAATAACCTTCAGCCAATCCTTTGACCGTCTGCTGACATACTGGCTATCTTTGCGCTTGCCAACTATACCTTCCATACCCATAGTCTCTATCTGAGCGTACAAATCTTCTCCAGCGCCTTCTATGTGCGGTACGATGCCAAAGGAGGGAGAAGGCAGAGTAATGCTATGTAGAATAGCTTTACGCTCCATGAGAGGTAGTTTACGCAAGTCCTGACCTTTGTACTGCAGGATATCAAATATGGCAAACGTGGCCGGAAGCATCCGAGTGAGTTGTTGTATCTTACTATCCTGTTTAGTACTGAAGCGGCTCATGACTGCTTCGAAATCGTTCAATCCAGTTGTCGGATCGGCGCATGCTACTTCGCCATCCAAAATGATGTCGGAGCCAAACGGCAACTGTAATTCCGGGTACTGACGAGTACAATCGTTGTTGTGACGTGTATATAATCGGATATCTCCTGACTTTTGTGAATATATCAACCGGTGTCCATCGACCTTCGGTTCGAAAATGTAATCTGAATGCGAGAAGGGACCCGGTGCTGTTTCAAGTAACATTGGACTAATAAACATAAAAACACCTCAATCTAATTATAGCGGTTTGCCATAAAGGATAGAGGCGGTAAGTTGTGGAACTGTGATTTTAATGCTGTAATGATTTTTCAATGATCTTTTCTAAAGTTAAATCTTTGTTATTAATCCACCATGATGCAGAAGTCTTATTTTGGAGTGGCAACAAAGTCTCTAAGTTTTTATCTTTGTCGTGAGCTTCATTTAAAAATTTGATCCTGATATCTCGTGCCCATTTAATCTGAGCTACAGAACCCTTGAGGTCTGGTATGTTATGTTGGCTTTCGATTTCACTTGCTAAGTTATTTAAATAATCTTCCATCTCTTTGGAGCGTATAATCTTAACCAGGATAATCACCTCGTTTCCGATTTTATGTAGATCTCTTGTATCTTTAGAAGAGCTTCTTCATGATGGCTTTATATATATTGTCGTCAACTTCAATTAAACTTTTCTTCCCGTCATTAAATTGTAAGGCAATTGTGTGAGTGCTTTTTTCTTTTGCTGAAAGCCCGGCAAGTAGACCAACAGGTCCTAGAATTAAACTTCCAACAAAACCTCTTCCAACAGCACTCACAGCACTTTTACTTCGTGTTGCATCCATCACTTCGTATTCTTCAACAGTAGTTTTATCTAGATTAATTGAAGAAAAGAATCCGGTTGATAAGCTGACTGATCCGAACATTAGTGTTAAATACTTTCCTTTGTAATCACCAGCAATAACTTGGTTCTTTGCTCCCATAATACCCCTCCATATTTTTACTTTTTCAGTTCGATTTTACTATAAAATTCTAGACTAGACTATAAAAATAAATGGCAATATCTTTTTATTGATAAAAGAACGTATGTTCGCATATAATAATGGAGAGGTGATTTGCATGTTAACGGATTATCAAAGGAAGGTCCTTCGGATCTTATATAACTACAAAGGTGGACGACGTAGGTTTCCTACAATCCATGAACTGACTGTCAAAACAGGTAAGCATAAACCAGACGTTATGGTTGCTCTGGACGCTCTTGTGGAAGCGGAATACATACATTGGGAAGATAGGTCTGACACGGCTAACATAGTGATCTTGGAAGGCTGGGAACGTGAGGGAGAACGTCCTAAGGTAGACCCCACACCACCTTCTGGGAACATCGACTATTGGACTCAATACTAAGGGGGCTTGTCATGCGTAGCAGACTAAAAGATAACGGGTTGTATGAGACATCCAGGATGATTATGCCTGAACACAGAGAGGCATGGTTGGCGCAACAGGAGGAAACGTCAGAGAAGGAAAAACCGATTTTGGATGAGCAGGAAGTGCAGCTTATTTATGGTCTGCTGAATGACTCTTTCCATCAGCGCATTCGCATTCGCGTCACTGTCTTTGATCCAATTGAGGATAATGTATACGAAGGGATTGTTTCCGTGGTAAACACGTTTCTCAAGGAGATCAAGTTGGTGTTTGCCGATGGCGACTGGAAATATATCAAGTTAGCTAATATCATGTCAGTATCTATGTAGTCATGGCTAAGAACTAAATGTGGTGATGTAAATTTGCTGTTAGATGAAAATGTTGCTAATTTACTCTGGCTGAAAATATCTCTGTAAACAATGGATTTGTATGAATTTGGCTATGGAATTGCCACTCCGTCATTTATAATAACTTTAATAGTTATTTTAATTAGGATGGTGTAGGTTTGAACACTTTTTTGTATATCTTAATCGGTATTTTTGAGGCTCTTGCTGTGTTGTTAATTATTCTAAAGCTATATATGTTGCCGGTTAGAGATTTTGCAGGGAAAATATTTTTCTTCATTGTTTTCATGGCTTCGTTCTCATATATGATGCGAATTACTTTAGAATTTCCTAAATTAGATTTACCTTTTCAATATATTTTCTTCATACTTTTTTTACGATTTGGCATGGAATTAAAATCACATATTTCATCATTTATTGCTGGCGCTGGTATATCGGCTTACGCAGCAATACAAATGGGGATTTTTCACATGTTTGAGTGGATGGATGTAATGCATTCTGGTATTGTTCAACAGAATGAGGGGAGTCTGGTTTATTTACTACAGTTGTCTTCTATATTAGTTACATATTTAATTTGCTTCATCTTTTCTCTGTTCGATTTTGGATTTTCTTTTATTATAAGACCTCCTCATGATTTTATAATTAAAGAAGATTATCTGTCTAAGACAAACCTTTCCTATCTGATTGGAACGATGATCTCTGCAATAACAATTTGTATGACTTTGGTGTTGCTATACAGATCAGAACCAACAGGATTGTTAATATTAGCGATTGCTACTTTCGGAGTATCTTACTTCTTTTCAGTAAGGAGGGAGCGAGGTGATATTAGAAAGGCTGTCGAGGCGTATCGCAGTAAGCATAAAAAAATCTGATCCAGAGGGACCAGGTACTGTTGAGGTATTGGAGTACGAATTGGGACTACGACTCAATTGGTATACCGGACTGTTGCTTACGGTTATCTTAGGATTGATTTTCGGAACGACTATCGGCGCCTTGATTACTTTATTTTCATTTGTTGCATTAAGAAAGTTTTCAGGTGGCGTTCATTTGCCAATAACGATATGTTCAATTGTAACCGGCTTTGCCGCTGCGTTAATTCCTTTAATTAATTTAAATTACGAATCGATTATTTTATTGAATACAGTAAGCCTAATTATAATGTTAATTTACGCTCCAAATGATTTTGAATACGTTAATTCCACCCAATGGGATAAGTGGCTTAAGTGGATATCAGTTGCGCTGGTCATTGTAAATTTCGTAATTATATCACCAGAAATTACATTGGCATTCTTTGTTCAAGCCATTCTTATTCTTCCAGTATGGACAAAAAGTGAAGGAGGTGGTTAAATTGAATCAGAAAATAGCAAGAATGCTTGGTACTGACCTTACTAAAGGAGCAAAAAAATCATCCAAGAAACGAAAGGTTATTGTTGGAGCGATGAAAATGCCAGAAGAATTGAAAAAGAAGTGATCCTTGATGAATGATCGATCAATAATAGGTATTCAAGTCCAAAGCGATGGCTCTTACGGGCCTCGTTTTTCTTTTTCCGAGAATGATATTATGGGCATCGAAATGTGGAAGCCATCAAAAAATTACAATGTCCCATTTTTTTATACAAGAACGGGGAACTTTACTGTGCTTACAACGTTAAGCGCATGCGAACAGGCTTTTCCCAACTATAAATTTCTTGATGGATCAAATCTAGTGAATATAGATAACATCGATCGAGTATTGACTGGTTCATATGGCGGAATCGCATACTTTAAAGACGATATACATACTGGGATTAATCAGAAGAATCTCAAGGTTTGGAATGATATCGTAGATGAAGTTAAACGATTGAAGAAGGACAGAAGGCAGATTTTTGGCGTAGCAATAGTGGAAAACGGTCAGTTATCATCAGGTGAATTCTTTCCAGCTAGCGAAATTTACTATATAGATATGTGGGAGCCTAAAGCCAACTATTATGTACCCCGATTCCACACAAGTAAAGGTCTTTTCACAGTTGGGCTGACATACAAAGCTTGTGCTGAGGCTATGCCATACCTCTATCCTGCTCATAATGGTAACCTGGTCAATCCATATTGGATAGAGAGAATTGATGAGCAGATATTTGGCTCTACAGCAATTTTTAAAGAATCTGATTATAGAGTTACTGTAGCGAGAAGTAAATTAAAAGCACTAAAAGGAATCATCAATTAGCAAACCCGGGGGAACCGGGTTTTTATTTATCATAAAATACATTTTTTGTCAAGATCAATCGATACTAGGTAACTAGAGGAAGTTTCGACAACCATCGACAAGTTACACGGCTGCGACATGTTATTATTAAATTGGAAAAAACAAGAATGAGTATTGGAGGGAATGGATATAAGATGACATTCAAAGTTGAATAGGCACGTAGCTTATTGATAGGGGTGTGTGGATCACGAATTTCGAGTACTATATTAGTACTCATTCGACCGGGGAGAGCGGAATATTCCGCGACTCACTTCGTTAGTACTTCCCACTCATACAGCTGTTCCATTTGAATATCTAAGATCATCGCGGCTAGGTACATAGCTTCTACATTCATAGGGCGCTGACTTGTCGCGAAAAACGAGACCATTCTTTTGGACCAACTCGTACGACGAGAGAATTCGGCTTGGGTCATTTGGCGGTGATCAAGCCAGTACTGAAGTAAGCATCTCCCTCGGATTATTTCCACCAAGAGTGCTCCTTCAACCATTTAGAGAGTTTAAATCAAATCGAAGTATAACATGTTCTGCAAAACAAGGTAAACAACAGAAATTCGTAAAATACATCATAGGAGTGCTGCGTAATGTTAAAAGGGTGGTTGGAACCAGCTATCGAAAAACGCCTTTGGGAAGTTGTAACTATATGCGAGGACGAAAATAAAGAGTTGTACGATGATTTTAATGTCACCTTAAATAGATTGAAGAAATACATTCCGTTGGAGTTAATCGACGACCTTAATAAATTGGAAGATATCTTCCTACAAAAAGGTTCCTCAATCAAGACTGCATACAGAACTGGATTTGACGATGGGTTAACGTTGACACAAGAGTTAAGGAATACAATCTAAAAAAAGGCCCTGTATCCGTAACGGATGACAGGGTCTTTATAATAGAAGATAAAAGGTTTAGTTTCAGGACAATACTCTCCACTCCTATCCAATAACTGTATTGCTCCACGTGAGCAATGGCCGCTTATGTAAGCGGTCTTTTTTTTGTCTTAAAAAGTTTTGGGAAAGGCATTGATATGTGAATAGTTACACTTGGACTTACATCCTCTATTTACATCTCCCTCCTTAATCTGTTAGGATACCTTAGATCCAATAAATATCACATTTTTGTAACCTTTTCGGTATATCGTCCGTCTATATAAGCAAGGGTTACCAAAAAGGCTCAAAATGAAGTCATGAACGTGAAAATGACCGCATATGAATGACAGGTCGGGTTTTGTGGATGCCAATGGATTTGCCAGGATGATGCAGACCGTTGTACAATAAATACTGTTAATGTAGAAACGTTGGGGAAATTGCCATTACATAGGGGAATTTGGCGGGAAGGCCAGTTATGGCGCTGAACGCTTTTTATATGCGGTGAGAACCGCAACTTTTTTGTGCCTGTTCGGTAATACATGGATAGAGTCGAACGGGGAGAAGCACATGGATGGGCGAGGAGGGGTCGCACTCAAATGACGGATTCCCAGTTGATTCGAGAGATCAAGGAAGGTAACCTGGAGTTATATTCCGAGCTGATGAGTCGTTATCAGCGTAAAATACTGGCTTTCGTATATCATATGTTGAAAAGTTCCAATATGGAGCTGCTTGCGGAAGATCTCTGTTCTGAGACTTTCTATAAGGCGTTCCGCAGTCTGCACTCTTTCCGTGAGGTGGATGCCTCATTCTCAACATGGTTATATACCATTGCGAGAAATACGGTACTGAGTGAGCTTCGCAAACAGCGTAGCGGAAATGTCCCACTTGAAGAGAGCGGGATTGTTCCCGTTGCTCCTTCGGAGAATACACCGGAGTATGCTGTACTACGCAGCGAGCGGGTGATGCTGGTTAGGGATGCGATTAACAATTTGCCGGAGAAGCAGCGTTCTGCGATTATACTCCGTGAGTATGATCAACTAGACTACCAAGAGATCGCGAATATTCTTGGGCAGAGCGTCAGTTCTGTGAAATCGCTATTATTCAGAGCAAGATCAAGCGTAAAAACTCAATTGGAACCTTATTTCTTCGAACCGGTGTACGAGCCATATGAAGGGATGAAGAACCGATGAATTGCAATGAAGCCCAGGAACTGTTTGCACTGGTCTGGGACTTGCCGGAAACTCATCCTCAGCGGATTGCATTTCATGCTCATCTCGCTGGTTGTGAAGAGTGCTCCGAGCAGTTTGAGGTCTGGGAAGAAGCTCAGATCTTGCTGCACAGCATTCCGGTTCCAGTGACAGAACAACAAGCAGAGAGAGTGAACCGTAACGTTATGGACCGGATCTACGCGGAGTCTCCATGGTTACTGCCGGAAGAGGTAAAGGTTAATCGTTTCTCTGCTGTGATCCGCAAGCATATGTCTCTGTGGATTGCCGCGTTCCTGGCTATTTTTTTATGTAGCTTTCTGTATATGGCAATGTTTAAGCCAGATGTATCAGAAGCTGAGCAAACCAAAGTTGTTACTACGGGTATCCTGGAGACAGGGGTTGCCGGAAGCGGACCATCGTCCTCTGGAATGTATCAGTACAACATGACTGGAGCGGACAGAGGAAGTATCATAGAACCTTTTGTTGTGAGCATGGGACCTGCATATCCGCAGTATTGGATGGCCCTCTCTTTACTTGCAATAGGAATGGCGTTATTTTCTCTTGGACGTATGCATCGAACAACGAATAAACGCAAACAAGGTGCGAGTGCATAGGTAATAACCTTTCGTTCGCCGTGTGGAGAAATGAGGGATGTAAGTGCGAATCGGGCTTATTCGTCACGGTCTTACAGACTGGAATGCGGCGGGCCGTATACAGGGTCAGACGGATATTCCTCTGAATGGAGAAGGTCGTGAACAGGCAGAGCGCCTGGGAAGACGTCTGCTGACGGAAGAATACCAATGGGACTATATCATCACAAGTGGATTATCGCGGGCACAGGAAACAGGGGAGATTATCTCCAAGCTGTTGAATGTACCTTTGCTCAAGCCAGACGCACGGTTGAAAGAAAGGGCTTTTGGTCAGATTGAAGGTCTGACTTCAGAAGAACGGGTTGCCCGTTGGGGCCAAGCCTGGGAGACATTAGACTTGGGACAGGAGCAGATAGCGGATATCCAGATTCGTGCACTGGCGTTTCTGGAAGATCTATGGTCGGCCTATTCTGACCAAAACGTACTCATTGTCACTCACGGAGCTTTCTTAGCCAACCTTTTAACAGCTTTGTTTAAAGATCGGTATACAGAACGGATTGGAAACCTGTCACTGACGATCCTGGAAAAGGAACGTGATGACTGGAGTCCACTGTTATATAATTGCACACGACATCTGTCTTTGGACACAGCGAAACAACCTGAGTAATCCAACTTGGGTTGTTTTTTTTTGCGTTTTATGGGGAAATAAAGACTGTATATGATTTCAAACCTCTCATTTTTCTTCTGATTGACCAACTCGGGGCATAGTATGGTTTAAAACATAAAAGATTTCCAAAAAGAGGTTTAGATTATGGGAATTCCGTCAACGATGTTTACAAAACCAAACTATTTCAGGCTCTGAATCAGTAGTCGAAGTAGTTAACGGGCGAGGCGATGGACCCATGAATCTAGCGGATATGCTTACTTTTGCCGATATTGGCCAGCTTAATCGAATAGCAGACTATTACCAATGTGAATGCAAGCCCAATTCCAAACATGAACTCATCCAGAGTATTCTCACTACATTGGGCAGCAGACCCTTTTTTGAGCAGCAGGTACGTCAACTGAATCAAGCAGATCAGCGCTTTTTGAACAACTTGTTGTTTGATCCTCGCCAGTATTATGGTATGGAAGAACTCATTGCCATAGCCCGTCAATCGATGGACAAAAAGGAGAGTGAGGCTGGCGCGAGTCCACGTGATCTCATCGTTCGCTTCAATAAGAGTGGATGGTTGTTCAATGGGACAACGCAGCAGACCAGGTATTTGTATCAGGTACCCCAGGATCTGAAATTAAGATTCAGGGATGTGTTATCCACACATCTGCGAGCAGGGATTACCAAAACAACGGAGCCACCCATGTATCGGGATGAGTATCATCTCTTAGCGGATGATCTCAAGTTGTTCCTGCAGTTTGTCCAGCAGCACGAAATTGCCCTTAACGCTGAAGGCATGATGTACCGTCGCTCTCAACAGCAGATTATGGAGCATCTGCACATTAGTGAGGAATTGGTGGGCAAAGGTGGATGGAGATTCGGATATGGCCGTTCCTTCAAGGATTACCCGGATCGTTTCGCACTTCTCTACGACTATGCATTTCACCATCGGCTGGTTCGTGAGGAGCAAGGCACGCTGAAGTTATCACCAGCTGGAGAAGACAAGCTGGGAGCTGAGAAAACAGCCGAAATGATACAGCTATTTAGCTTTTGGTTAAGATTGTATAAAGGTGCTATTCCCAATCTGTCCTCTATTGTGTATTGGACAGGCGAATGTGCCCAAGAATGGTCAACCGCCGAGTCGCTGTTTCGTCAGATCGGTCCGTTCATTCAGCCGTTTTACTATGATACGGCCGAGGCCATTTATGATAACAGAATTGTTAAAATGATGTTGCATCTTGGCATGGTCCGTATTGGGGAACATGAGGAAGGCAGGACTATACAAATGACAGCCTGGGGCACACGTCTTGCTGCATCCTGTCGCTCCATCTCAGGAGACATTACGCCTATTATGTTTGACAAGTGAAGGACAAGTTGCTAAAATCACTCCCAAATTAAGGAGTGATAATAATGATAATTCCATACAAAGGTCTACAACCTCAGTTACATCCTTCGGTATATATGGCTGAAGGTGCAAAACTGATCGGTGATTTGAGAATGGGAGAAGAGTCTTCCGTCTGGTTCAATGCAGTCCTGCGGGCTGATTTGGCTCCTATTATCATTGGAAAGCGCTGTAATATTCAAGATAACGTTGTCGGTCATGTCAATACTGATCAACCTTTGATTGTGGGAGATGATGTCTCAGTAGGACATACAGCGATCATTCATGGTTGTTGTATTGGAACAGGATCATTAATCGGCATGGGAGCCATTCTGCTGAATGGAGCCGATATTGGCGAATATACGCTGATTGGAGCCGGTTCTGTTGTTACTGAGAATAGTAAAATTCCGCCCTATACTCTTGCTTTGGGGACACCTGCCAAAGTGATACGTGAGCTGACTGATGCCGATCTGGAGCGGATGTCCAGAACTTCACTGGGTTATGTTACCAAAGGAAAAGAATATAGGAGCTCTTAAATCCGTTTTGGAGGTGCATCCTATTGGATAAAATGAAAGTTACGTATGAAGTCATGTTGGGGCTGGCAGCTGAGATGGTTTGGGACGAAGCGCTTCGCAAACAGCGCAGCGAGAAGCTCTATTTGGAAATCGATAAAGCGTTAGCTACCGGAGACGAAGTAGCTTTCCGGAGTCTGACGGATGAACTGAGGACCATAAACTGATTAGCAAAATAGTTCCTTTCTGAGATAAAAGGGAATGCGCAGATGCGTGTTTCCTTTTTTTGATATGTGTAATTCCGAAATGAATGTCTGGATTTATAAGATATAGTCATATATAATATGGGAATAAAATGGATAGAGAGGGGATATAGGGAATTGAAATTCAGTGAGATGACTCAAGACAGCTGGGCTGAACTGCAACTCTATCTGGATACATGCCTTATTCCATACACAGCTCTTAGCGGTGAGCAGTCGCCAGTTGAAGCTACCGAGGCGTTGGAGCGGCTGAGAGATTTTCTGGATCTGGTCGAAATTCCTTTCAAAGGGAGAATCATGACTTATCCAGCCTTTCATTATGCTAATTCGGAATTGTCAATGACATTAAATTCCTTGTCCGAACAGCTTAAATCCTCAGGATTCAAATATGTGGTTATTATGTCATCGGATGGTCATTTGGATGGCATGGAAATTCCAGCTGCTGATCTGGTTTTGAGTCGGTCCGTCTTAACTCATGAGGTCAGAGAAGAAGGGATTGCGAGATTTATAGGGGAAAAGATACGAGAGTTGTGGAAAAAATAGTTTTTAGCGACAAATGTGACAATTTTACAACAATTTTTTAATAACGCTTACAATTGAACCTTAAAAATGTGTGACAAATTCTTGACGGTGTTCTAGGGCTACTATATGATTATGTATGTTCTAGTAAGTCGTGGAATTTATGAAAATGAAAACGTTTGAGAGAGTTGGCTGAAAAAGGGGGTTGGAGACAGTATGAGCAGTGAGCATGACCACGAAGCTTCATTGAAATTGCCAAGCCGCATGGAGATGTCACGCAGGCAGTTTTTGACGTACACGCTTGGTGGAGCTACAGCCTACATGGCCGCCGGTGCAATCCTTCCTATGGTCCGTTTTGCGGTGGACCCGATTTTGCAACATAAGGGAGAAGGCACCTCTGTCAAAGTAGCTGAAATCAGCAAAATTACGAATGAGCCTCAAGAATTCACCTTTGAACTTAAACAACAGGATGGTTGGTATCTGAGTAATGCATCGTTAGTGGCGTGGATTCGCAAAGACGAGCAGGGTAAAATTTATGCACTCTCACCTATATGTAAACATCTGGGATGTACAGTAGGCTGGAATAGTGACAAGCAATACCCTGACGAGTATCATTGCCCCTGCCATGGCGCGCACTATGACAAGGAAGGGAAGAATCTTGCCGTAGCCCCCAAACCGCTGGATGAGTACGTAGTCAAGGAAGAGCAGGGTTGGGTATATCTGGGCGACATTGTTCCGAACACCCGAGTGAATTAGGAGGCGTGAACGCAGATGTTTAAAAATGTCTATGACTGGATTGACGAGCGTCTTGACATCACGCCAATCTGGCGGGACGTTGCGGATCATGAAGTTCCAGAGCATGTAAATCCGGCTCATCACTTTTCCGCATTCGTGTACTGCTTTGGTGGATTGACGTTCTTTATTACTGTTATTCAGATTCTGTCAGGCATGTTCCTGACCATGTATTATGTACCTGATATTATCAATGCCTACGCTAGTGTGGAGTACCTGCAGACCAAAGTAGCCTTCGGCCAAATTGTTCGCGGCATGCACCACTGGGGAGCCAGTCTGGTTATCGTAATGATGTTCTTACATACGATGCGTGTGTTCTTTACAGGCTCTTACAAGGCACCGCGTGAAATGAACTGGGTTGTTGGCATGCTGATCTTTTTCGTCATGTTGGGCCTGGGGCTGACAGGGTACTTGTTGCCATGGGATAACAAAGCCTATTTTGCAACAAAAGTAACACTGGAGATTGCCAATACGGTTCCTTGGCTGGGACCGATTATTAAAGAATTCCTGCAAGGCGGTACGATTGTTGGTGCACAGACACTAACCCGATTCTTTGCCCTGCACGTATTCTTCCTCCCCGCTGTGCTTCTGGTGCTTCTGGTCGGACACTTTATCATGATCCGCAGACAGGGCATTTCGGGACCACTATAAACTGAGAAGGGAGGAATCGCAATGGCTCACGGACATAAGAAGGATGATGAGGAAAAGGTTATCTTTGTCGGTGATTCACGGGTCCGTAAAGGGGCGGGTTTCATTACCCCGCCTGATTACACGGCGTATCCCGGCAAATCAGAAGCCTTTATCCCCAACTTCCTGCTGAAAGAATGGATGGTTGGTGTCGTTGTATTGGTGGGGATTCTGGTTCTCACGATCTCAGAACCTGCACCTTTAGGCTATCCGGCCAATCCGAGCGCATCCGTAATTCCTATGCCGGACTGGTACTTCCTTTTTCTGTATCAGTACTTGAAGTATCCTTACGCATCGGGCGATTACGTTCTGCTCGGGGTACTGGGGGTCAGCGGAGTTGCTTTTGGAGCTTTGCTGCTGGCACCATTCCTGGATACAGGCAAGGAGCGGCGTTTCTATAAACGCCCGATTGCTTCATCACTGATGATTTTGTCGGTCATTTCTGTATTTTACCTGACAAATGTAGCGTGGACGCACTACGAGCATGAGTTGGAAGCAAGTGGACAGAAACCTGAACATATTCAACGTGAAGAAGAAGCGCTGGAGAGGCGTGAACAGGGGCTCCCACCCGTTTCCAATGCACCTGGACAGCAAGAAGAAGTTGCGATCGTGGAACAGGATGATCCTGCAATGGAAACGTACAAAAAGGCTGGATGTATTGGCTGCCATGCGGCTGATATGAAGGGCGCAAGTGGACCTTCACTTCGGGGTGTGGGTGACAAGCATAGCCAAGAAGAGATTCTGACCATTATTAAAGATGGTTATAACGAGATGCCTGCGATGTACAATCAAGCGATTGCTCAAGGCGTCACGGATGAAGAGATTACTCATCTGACCGAATGGCTTGCGAAACAGAAAGCAGAACAGTAAAATCAAAATAACCAATGAAACCTGATCGTTTATGCGGTCAGGTTTTTTGAAGTGTTTTTTTTGGACAGCACTGTATCGTGCACAATATATGATGAAGGAAGGGGCAGGGATTGTGGCTTTATCGTATTTCTGGAGTAGGGAATTTCTAACCAATCGTTATTTCCTGTGGCTATTATTTTGGTGTAATGCGGTAGGAACGGTATACGGATACATCTGGTACGGAGAGCAAATGAAATTGACGCTGGCTGAGCAGCCGATGTGGCAGATCGTATTTGTGCCAGATAGCCCAACAGCGAGTTTGTTTTTTACTTTAGCGTTGTTATGGGTCTTGTACCCACCACGGTCCATCATTATCAAACGGATCGGACATGTGATTCAGGCGCTTGCCGTGGTTACATCTGTGAAATATGGCGTGTGGGCCGTATCCATTATTTTTGCTGGCTGGATGCAAGGCGGTACACAGCACTGGCAAGACTGGATGTTGATTGCTTCGCATAGTGCGATGGCCATAGAAGCTCTAATTTTTGTACGCTTTTTCGGCTTCCGCTGGACTTCCCTTGTCGTTGCAGGTCTCTGGACGCTGTTGAACGATACGATGGATTATACATATGATATTTACCCTTGGTTACCCGCATCCCTCTATGATCATGTAGATGGTGTGCGTAATTTCACATTCGGACTGACACTGGTAAGCATTCTGTGCGCGTGGCTGGCCTTAAGACAGGCGAAACGAACCTGATATCCGATCTTGAGCTTGTTCTAATGAACTGTCCCCCGCCATACATTGGTGGTGGGAGGGATGTCCATGAAGAGAACGTTTGGGATCAAAACTGGCTTACTGGTGGTATCGTTCATGGCTCTAATGCTGTGTACGAACTTAGCATATCGTGTATCCGCGCAAAGTGAAGCATTGAATTCGAATTCAGATCAGCAAGTGTCCACAAGCAATTCAATTGCACAACTGAACGAGGAAGCAGCCATATTGTATCGGCAGGCGCTCGAGAATAATATTGAAGAAGTGCGAGGAAGCATTCTGCGTATCAGTAAAAGTCTGGAGCATATCTCCTTTGAGGGACAAACAACAGTCGAGGGCATACACGCCTTGTCCGAAACCATAGTTGAAGTGAAACAAGCCGTTGTGAAGGTGAAAAATGACGATGCTTCTCTTCAGCAGTCCTCAGCCAAACTCAGACTTGCAGCAGATAGTCTCGCGAATCCAACCAAGCCTTTATGGCTTCAGTATTATAAAATCGTGAAAAACGATCTGGACGCTTTATCCGCTGCTACAAATCAAGGGCAAACTGCGGCCGTACTGGCAAACCGCTACACCGTTCTGGAGGAGCATTATGAGACGATTCGTCCTGCTGCACTGATTCGCCGTGAACCGTATGAAATTGCTCAGATGGACGCTTGGTTATCTCATACCAAAGGGCTTACCAATGCAAAGCAGCCAGATCTGGCTCAGTTAAAGAGCATGGTGGGCCATGGTGAGGAACTGGTGAACCAGTTATTTGGTCGGGAGAAGGATGAGAGTGCTTTCGTACCATTTGTACAGGGCCCTGATCGCAGGGCGGCCGGGTTGCTCATCAGTTCGGTCATTGTGGCAACGCTTAGTTACGCCGGATATCGTAAATATCGTGCGCAGCAGCAGGGGATTTTTCCTTTTCGGCGTTAATAGAACATGAACTTGATCCTGGTCTATAAGTGGTATATAAAAAAAGACCTCTTTCCGCATGAATAGCCACGCTAACGGCTCTTCATGTAAAAAGAGGTTTTCTTGTAGTTTCTGTGATATATCAGCTTTCTTTGAAACCTTCGCCATGTACATCGTGAACATCGCTGATGATGACAAAAGCTCTCGGGTCAATGGAACGTACAATGGTCTGCAGTCGCCTGAACTCTTGCCTGGAGATCACGCAGTAGGCCATGTGTTTGGCCTGTTTAGAGTACGCGCCAATGGCTGGAATGAGGGTGACACCACGATCCATATCCCGTGTGATCTGGTCCGCAATCTCGGGTGCATGGTCACTAATGATCATAAATGCCCGGGCAGAATATGCACCTTCCTGAATAAAGTCGATGACTTTGGAGGCGATGAATACAGCTACAAGCGTGTACAGAATTTTTTCTTTGGGGATGTAGATGAGAGAGAGCCCGATAATGACAAAGTCGATGCCCAGTAATACTCGGCCCATGCTCCATCCATACTTGCGGTTCAGAATACGGGCAATGATGTCTGAACCGCCCGTCGTTCCGCCCCAACGGAATACAATGCCAAGGCCGGCTCCAAGGGTGACACCTGCATATAGGGCTGCGAGCAGAAGGTCATTCTCGGTATGTAATGGTTCAATCCAGCCCAGATGAATCAACTTCTCAAACAACCATAGAAAAACGGTCAGTGCCCCGATTCCGATACCCGTATAGATCATCTGTCTGCCGCCCAAAATTTTGAGCCCAATCAGAAAGAGGGGAACATTCAGAATCAAGGTTGTAAGTGAAGGTGAGATGCCAAAAGCGTAATTGATCAGCACCGTAACCCCGGTGAGGCCACCTTCCATAAGCTGGTTGGGGATAATGAAATAGAGGAGCCCAAAGGCATATAAGGCTGTACCCAGTACGATGGGAAGAACCAGTTTAACTTGTATCCAGGTTTTGGCAGTGCTCATAAGATCCCTCGCTGTAGATAAATTAGAATGAAGAAGCAATCATTCCCATCTAGTATACCTGTTTATTGATTCTTTAAAAATGATTTGTCGCTGATGATGGTGGAAGTGAATCTAAATAACTGATATTATTAGGAACAAATACGACATCATTTCAAAGGAGAATCCGTTCTCATGGAGAAAAGCATCGCAGAAATGCAGCGTGAGGTTGATCAGTATATCTCCCAGTTCAAGGAGGGGTACTTCAGTCCTCTGGCCATGTTGGCCCGGATGTCTGAAGAGGTTGGGGAGCTCGCCAGGGAAGTGAATCATGAATTCGGCGAGAAGCCGAAGAAATCTTCCGAAGCAGCCAATTCCATTGAACTTGAGCTTGGAGATATTTTATTTATCACGATTTGTTTTGCGAACTCACTGGGAATTGATCTGGCTGAGGCGCACGATAAAGTCATGCATAAATTTAACACCCGCGATGCCAATCGGTGGACTCCCAAAAACACCGATTAGGCGTAGATTACATATGCTGTACCATCACCCGATCGGGGAGGGTCAGCTTAATGATGAAACCGGAAGAATATATGCAGCAGGCTTACCGCTGTATATTGCAAAATGATTTTGAGCAGGCGATTCGTTGGTTCGAGTCAGCCATTCACGCTCATCCAAAACATGCGGAGTTATATTATCGCTGTTCCATTACACACGCCCGCAGCAAACATCTGGTTCCAGCGCTTGAATATGCGCGCAAGTCGGTTGAATTGTCGCCAGGAACAGAAGAGTATATTTTGCATCTGCAGACGTTGGAAGCAAAACAATTGACCTCCAGAGCGAAGTTGCTGTTGGAGCAGGCGGGTATTGCAACACAGGAGCGCTATGTGGAAGCGTCTACGCTTCTGCAAGAAGCGGTCAAACTTGATCCGCTCTCAGTGGAAGCTCATGTTATGCTTGCGCTGGCTTACAGTGATTTGAATGAATTTGACTATGCAATTCAGGCGCTGCGTGAGGCAATTTTGCTGGATCCGCAGAATGGGCAACTGCATCAGATGTTACAGGAAATCAAGCAACGTATGAAATCCATTCAATAAGAATTCATTTTGCAAAGATTTCTTTCGAGTTGAAATGGATTCTACGATATGATCCAACATAGTGAGGAGATGCAGTCAATATGAGTGAAGTAATCAGAGTTGCCGTGATCGGAGCGGCTGGCCGTATGGGCCGTGAAGTTGTGAAATTGGTACTTCAGGACCCGGAATTGGAGCTTGCAGCGGCTGTCAACCGCTCCGGAGCAGGCACGGATGCAGGAACCCTTGTTGGTTTGCCAGAGTGTGGGGTGCTGGTGACTGATGATATCGAAATGGCTTTTGCCGAAACAAAACCTCAGGTTATGGTTGATTTTACAGTACCACAATTTGCGTTTGCACATACTGAGATCGCGATCCGTCATGGAGTCAGACCTGTCATGGGTGTTACTGGCTTCACGCCGGAGCAGATCGAACAGTTGGACAAGCAGTGCCAGGACAAAGGAATTGGAGGGCTTATTGCCCCTAACTTCTCGATTGGTGCCATTTTGATGATGCGATTCGCAGCACAGGCTGCCAAACATATGCCAAATGTGGAGATCATCGAATATCACGGAGATCAGAAGCTGGATGCTCCTTCAGGAACTGCGATCAAAACAGCGGAACTGATTGCTGCCAATCGGGAAGAACTTCGTCAAGGTAATCCGAATGAAGAAGAAACGATTGAAGGATCACGCGGCGGGTATTACAATGGCTTCCGAATTCACAGTGTACGATTGCCTGGTGTATTCGCGCAGCAGGAAGTTGTTTTCGGAGACTATGGACAGTCACTCAAAATTCGGCATGACTCCTACGAGCGCGCAGGTTATATGCCTGGTGTTAAGATTGGTGTGCAAAAGGTTATGGAGTATACAGGAATGATCTACGGATTTGACCACTTTATCGACTAAAGGAGATTGTCATGTTGAAAATAGCATTTATCGCCCATGATCGTAAAAAAGAAGAGATGGTTAACTTCGTGACGGCATATGAGCCTGTTTTTACGGACCATCAATTATATTCTACAGGAACAACAGGCCTTCGTATTATGGAAGGAACGTCTCTGAAGATTCATCGATTCGAATCAGGCCCATTGGGCGGAGATCAGCAGATTGGAGCTTTGGTTGCGCAAAATGAGATGGATCTGATTATTTTCTTGCGAGATCCATTGATGGCACAACCTCACGAGCCGGATATTAATGCGTTGCTACGTCTTTGTGATGTGCAAGGAATTCCACTTGCCACCAATATCGCAACCGCTGAGATTCTGGTCAAGGCTCTGGATCGTGGCGATTTTGCCTGGAGAGAGCTGGTACATAAATACAAGCCGGAGGCTGGATTGAATTCGGGTGATTCCGAATGAGTCTGGATATTCTCATCTTTGGAGCACATGCAGACGATGCGGAGATTGGTATGGGTGGAACGATTGCCAAACATACCGCTGCCGGCTTGAAAGTAGGCGTGTGTGATCTGACTCGTGCTGAGATGTCTTCCAACGGAACAGTAGAGCGCAGAACCGAGGAAGCGGAGCAAGCCTCCCGCGTCCTCGGTCTTTCGTGTCGAACGAATCTGGGGCTTCCTGATCGTGGCTTATATCTTACGCCTGAACATGTACAGGCGGTGACGGCTGAGATACGGCGTCATGCCCCTCGGATGGTGTTTGCTCCGTATTGGGAAGATCGTCATCCGGATCATGTCAATTGCAGTAAGCTTGTGCAGGAGGCTGTATTTAACGCTAAGCTTCGCAACTATATGCCGGACATGCCTGCCTTGCAGGTGAAGGAACTTTATTTTTACTTTATTAATGACATCGGGCCTACGGATTTGATTGTCGATATTACGGAACACTATGAGCAAAAAGAAGCATCACTGCTCTCTTATCGTTCCCAATTCGAACTGAGAGACGGAGCGGTCTCGACGCCATTGAATCAAGGGTATATTGAACGTGTAAGAGCCCGCGATTCCTTGCTCGGACAACGCAGTCTCATCCCGTTTGCAGAAGGTTTTGCTACAATTACACCTTACGTGGTTCATCAATTTGGCCCGGGTGCCCAATAAGCGATTTCACATTTTACGTTTAATGAAACGAAGGGTTTCATTATTCCATTGCATTATATCAACCTGCATGAAGCGGGAGATCAAAGGAGCGTCCACAGGATGGATAAAAAGCTAAAAATCGGCATCACCTGTTATCCGTCCCTCGGCGGGTCTGGCGTTGTCGCAACGGAACTGGGCAAATTACTTGCCGAACAGGGGCATCAGGTTCATTTTATTGCCAACAGTATCCCGTTCAGACTGGGTACGTTCCAGAAAAATATTTTTTATCACGAAGTTGAAGTAAATGATTATTATGTTTTCCGTTACCCTCCGTATGACCTGTCACTGGCAACAAAGATGGCTCAGGTGGCTAAGTCACAGCAGCTGGATCTGCTGCATGTTCATTATGCCGTGCCACACGCAGTATGTGCCTTTCTGGCGAAACAAATGGTAGGGGACGGCCTTAAAGTGGTTACCACGTTACATGGAACGGATATTACGGTTCTGGCTCAGGATGAATCTCTGAAGGATCTGATCCGTCTAGCCATTAATGAAAGTGACGCGGTTACTGCCGTATCACAAGATTTGATTCGAGAAACGGTCGAATTGCTGGATATTCAGCGTCCAATCGATCTAACCTATAATTTTATTGACAAACGAATATATTATCCGCGGGATGCTGCCAGTCTGCGAAGAGACTTTGCTACGCCTGACGAAAAAATATTAATGCACATCTCCAATTTCCGACCGGTGAAAAGAACTCAGGATGTGGTAGAGGTCTTCCGTCAGGTACAGGAGCAGGTTCCTGCCAAACTGTTATTTGTTGGTGAAGGACCTGATTTGCCGAAGATGCAATGGAAGATTAATGATCTCGGCTTGAATGATAAAGTTCATTTCCTTGGCAAACAGGATGACATTGCTCAGGTCATCTCCATGGCGGACGTGTTGATGCTTCCATCGGAGAAGGAAAGTTTCGGACTTGTGGCGCTCGAAGCAATGGCTTGTGGCGTACCCACGATCGGTTCACAGGCCGGAGGAATTCCGGAACTGGTCTTACATGGTAAGACAGGTTATTTATCCGCGATTGGGGATACACAATCCATGGCCGAGAACACCATTCGTTTGTTGACGGACGATCGTTTGGCTGCTGAGTTCAGGGAAGCATGTCTTCAGCGCGCGCATCACGACTTTTGCAATGATGCTATTCGGCATGAATATGAACAGATATATTACCGGGTGTTGGGAAGGGAAGTTCCGAATCTGAAGCCGGTTTGCGGTTAATCATTTCTTAGACGAAATCATACTGTGCATACCACAACAGGCAAGAGAAGAGGTGATATGTGGTGGTTCAATGGACACAGGTAGATCGTGAAATGGCAATGCAAAGTGAGAATGTACTCACAACATTAAACAAACATGGCTACAAGGCATATTGGGTAGGTGGTTGCGTTCGTGACGAATTGCTGGAACGTGTTGTGGACGATATGGATATCACGACATCTGCTTCTCCTGAGCAAGTCATGGAACTGTTTGACGATTGTATTCCTACAGGTTTACAACACGGTACGGTTACCGTTCGTTCAGGCGGTTATTACTTTGAAGTGACCACATTTCGAACAGAATCCGAATATCAGGATAATCGCAGACCTGCTGCGGTTCAATTTGTTCAGGATATCAAGGAAGACTTACAGCGGCGCGACTTCACGATGAACGCTCTGGCTATGGACGTCACTGGGACAATCGTTGATCCGTTCGGTGGACAGGCAGATATCAAGGAAGAGCGAGTCAGATGTGTGGGTTCTGCGATGGAACGATTTGGTGAAGATGCACTGCGGATGCTCCGCTGTGTCCGGTTTGCTTCCGTATTTGATTTCAAAATTGCCCATAACACGTGGAAGGGTCTTGTAAGGCAGAAAGACCTGCTTCAACATATAGCAATGGAACGGGTACGTACCGAGATGGTAAAAATGATGTCTGGACCGCATCCTTTAAGAGGGTTGGAGCTGTTATACAGAAGTGATTCCCTTGCGCATATCAAAGCGCCGGTAAGCTCGACCCGATTTAACAAGATGTTGTTATCCAATTTGGAACAATTGTCAGGTCAGCATGTGTTGCTTCGTTGGTCACTCATCCTGATTGCTGGCGGTTATAGCAAGGATGAAGCAGATGTATTATTACGTCAGTGGACATTCTCCAATGAACATCGTTCTCGTATAACAGGGGTCCTTCAGGTGGAACAGTTGATTCATACTTCCGTTCAGGAGCCGAAGGATACGGTCAGTCTCCGTTCCGATTGGATCGTTACTGTTCTGGCTTGTGGCGTTCAGGCGGCGGATGATTGGCTTCGAATACAGTCTGCACTGCCAGCAGAATGGCGGAATCAGTCCGAACCGGCAGAAATGCAGGTTGTATTAGTACAAGAGCTTGCAGCCGAATGGAGTCAATCGATCCCTGTGCATGACTTGAAAGAGTTGGATATTACAGGGGAACAAGTGTTACAAATGGTGCAGCGCAAAGGCGGGCCTTGGCTGGGGCAACTAATGAAACATTTGTTACGAGAAACGGCGATTGGAACGATAGCGAATCAGCATGAAGCACTAAGTGCAGAAGTGAAGCGGGTGGTTCAAGATGACCAAACATGAAGATCTGTTACATATGTTATTAAATGCAGAAGGACGATTCGTATCGGGTGAAGAGATCAGCCGTAATCTGTCCATCAGTCGGACCGCTGTGTGGAAACATGTGAACAAGTTGCGAGACATGGGTTATGAGTTTGAAGCGGTATCCCGCAAAGGATACCGTCTGTTAACGAAGCCGGATAGCATTGACGCTACTGGCCTCCAATTGGCCCTGGATACAACCGTATTTGGCCGTAAGGCTGTTTTGTTGGCTTCGACCCTCTCTACGCAAGGGGATGTTCTCAAGCTAGCTGAGCAAGGGCAGGCAGAAGGCGCTGTGGTCATTGCGGAAGAACAAACAGGAGGAAGAGGACGTTTCGGTCGACAGTGGTTCTCTCCTCCGGGTAAAGGAATCTGGATGAGTGTCCTGTTACGCCCTGATCTACCACTTCAGCATACGCCGCAGCTAACTTTATTAACAGGAGTGGCTGTATGTCGTGCCGTTCGAGCTTGTTCAGGAGCTGATGCGGGCATCAAATGGCCAAATGATGTGTTGATTGACGGACGCAAGGTATGTGGCATATTGCTTGAATCTACGGTAGAAGATCATGAAGTCAGATACTGTATCGCAGGTATAGGCGTTGACGTGAACTTTGATCCCGAGGATTATCCGGAAGATCTGACCACAATCGCTACTTCGCTCAAGATGGAGACGGGTCAATCCGTTGATCGCACCAAACTAACGGCTGCCATTTTGACGGAGCTTGAACAGTTGTATTTTTTGTATCAAAAAGAAGGATTTGGCGTAATCTCAGCTCTATGGGAGGCCCTGTCCGTATCGATGAATCGAGAGATTACAGTGACGAATCCTCATGGTGTCATTGAAGGGAAGGCAATTGGTCTTGACCCTTCTGGTGCACTTATCGTGGAGAAGCACGATGGAGAACATACACTAATCATCTCTGGTGAGATTTCCTGGAAATCATAAACAATTTGTCGAATTTTCACTGGTAAAATGAACATAAGACGTGAAGTTTGAGCAGAACTTTGGTATACTGTGTTCGTGAGGCGATATCGGCTAATGCAGACCGAATTGCACTCCCGTAACAGTAACCTTTGTTCTGCTTTGATGTGTTTTATGTAAGCAGACCGCAGTGCAAGAATGAAATACGTTTAAGTGAGTTGTTGGATTCTGCTCTGAGCCGAAGAGGACCGAGACAGAAGGGACGATCGCAAGTGACTCTTTTTTGACTTTTCGGGACTTTTTAGTGGAAAACTAAAAGGTTTTTTTGTTGCGTTTATTTGAAAAGAAGAAAGGAGCCATGAAAAAAAATGGCGAACAAACAAGCGTTGAATATTGTGAAAATGAAAAAATATAAGCAGGATGGCGTGCCGCTTACCATGATCACGGCTTACGATTATCCAACAGCGCTCCTAGCAGAGGAAGCAGGTATTGATCTGATCCTGGTTGGTGATTCACTCGGCAATGTAGTACTGGGTTATAATTCGACGCTTCCGGTGACCATCGACGACATGGTATACCACACACGTTCCGTAGTGCGCGGTGCTGAGAAGACATTTATTGTGGCTGATATGCCTTTTATGACGTATCATGGCAGCGTGGATGAGACGCTTAAGGGTGTCCGTCGACTGATGCAAGAGGGGCATGCCCATGCGGTTAAAATGGAAGGCGGAGTCGAGATAGCGGACACCGTCAGAGCAGTCGTGCAAGCAGGCGTGCCTGTTCTTGGACATATCGGACTGACACCTCAATCGGTTAATCAGATTGGTGGTTACCGCATTCAGGGCAAGGATGCAGCGGATGCGAAACGTCTGATGGACGAAGCCAAAGCCTTGGAAGCTGCAGGTGCGTTTGGCATTGTGCTTGAACTGGTTACGGAAGAAGTTGCACGGGCGATCTCGGAGGAACTGTCCATCCCTACCATCGGAATTGGAGCAGGACGAGGCTGTGATGGTCAGGTACTGGTATTCCACGATGTGGTTCAATACGCCTCTCCGTATACGCCCAAACGATTTGTCAAAACCTATGGAGATGTGGGTACATTAATCAGAACCAGCATCGAAGCTTACGTGAAAGAAGTGAAAGATCGTTCGTTCCCGGCCGAAGAGCATGTATTCAATGCGGCGGATGGTGTTCTGGATCAACTGTACGGCGGACAACGCAAGGAAAAGGTGGGGAGTAACTCATGAAAGTATTACGGACAATCGCAGAGTTAAGACAGGAACTAAGCTTGAAGCGTCAAGCGATTCGGTCCAGTGCGTCTGTTGTAGGTCTGGTACCAACAATGGGTTATCTTCATCAAGGTCATGCAAGCTTGATGCAGGCAGCCAGACAACAGAGCGATATCGTGGTATTAAGCATATTTGTTAATCCAATTCAATTTGGCCCTAATGAAGATTTTGACAGCTATCCGCGGGATGAAGCCAGAGATGTGGAAACAGCACGCTCACAAGGAGTGGATATCGTATTTATTCCCTCTGTTGAAGAGATGTATCCACAGGCAACGCAAACGACCGTATCTGTCTCAAAACTGACGGAGCGCTTATGTGGCGCTTCACGTCCAGGACATTTTGACGGAGTAACAACTGTAGTCTCCAAGCTGTTTAACATCGTACAGCCACAGCGTGCATTTTTTGGTATGAAAGACGCTCAGCAGGTTGCGGTCATTCAACAGATGGTGAATGATTTGAATATGCCTGTAGAAATTGTACCCTGTCCGATTGTTCGCGAAGAGGATGGCCTTGCCCTCAGTTCACGTAACGTCTACCTTAACCCAGAACAGCGTACACAGGCCTTGGTTCTATCGAAGGCACTACGTGCAGCTCAGGAAGCCACAGATACAGGTGTAGCTACTACAGCCGCAGATATCCGTCGTATTCTGCGCGAGCACATTGCAACCTCACCGCTTGCCGTTATCGACTACGCCGAGATTCAGGCTTTTCCAAGTCTGGAGCCGCTCACAGATCAGGAAGAAGTTCAAGGCCGTGACGATCTGCTCATTGCACTTGCGGTGAAATTCGGAAAAACAAGATTGATTGACAATATAAGGTTGCAAAAATCGGAGGTACTGTCCCATGTTTAGAACACTGATGAAATCCAAAATTCACCGGGCTACGGTAACGGAAGCCAACTTGAACTATGTGGGTAGTATTACCATAGATGAAGACTTGATGGAAACATCCGACTTGATGGAAAACGAGAAAGTGCAAATTGTGAACAACAACAATGGTGCACGTCTGGAAACATATGTGATTCCAGGACCACGCGGAAGCGGGGTCATATGTCTTAACGGCGCAGCTGCACGTCTGGTACAGCCTGGAGATAACGTCATTATCATTTCTTACGCCATGATGTCACAAGAAGAGGCAAATACTCACAAACCAACCGTTGTATTTGTAGATGGGCAGAATAAACCTGTACAAACGATGAAACAGGAAGTCCACGCAACAATTATGTAATCGACTGGTAAGGAGAATGAAATCGGCCCTTGAAGCAAAAAATGAGTACAGGTCACTGCACTAATCCATTTTTTCAAGGGTGGGGATGCATCGATGTTCCAGCATGTTTTCGCAGAAATGAACGACATGTTAGATGAAATTATCAAGAGCTATCCTTCCGCTGAAGGCCTGAACAAACAAGAATTGCTGCAAAAGTGGAACTTGCTTAAGCGGATGAGTGACGGGATGCTGGATGAATGGCTGATGTTTGAAGAAAAGATGAGCCAGGTGAGGGAGCGAGAGATGGATAAGCCTGCTTCCCTTGAACCGGAACAGGAAGCTGTTACCGCTCTGCCTGAACTCCATCTGGAATGTTTCAGTCGAGGTCAGGGTTATTTCAAATTACAGATGTATCCGCAGGCGATCATGCAATTCTCCCGGGTTGTGACCGACCATCCGGAGAGTGCATTAACTCGTTTTTACCTGGCGCTGGCGTATCTGAATCTGGAACAAATGGCGGAAGCCGGAACACATTTACAGCAGATCATGTACCTTAAAGGTTCACCTCGCTTGAAAGGGCTTGTGTGTAACGCCCTGGGCTGTATTCAAGTCAAGCTTGCGAATCCCGAAGCTGCATGTTCACTCTTTGCACAGGCCCTTCAGTATGACCCGACATTGACCGAACCACTGTACAACATGGAAGCTTGCAGGTTGAACAGGGGAAAATTGCAATATGCTAATCAGCTGACGACCCTTCATTAAGCGGGAATTCGGCGACAAAAAAACGGTGTTCCCTCCTTTGGCATAGCGGCGGGGACACCGCTTTTTTGTCAGTTAATTTTCAAATCCCCTTTTTTTTGCTATGCTGTAACATAGACTGGAATGGAAGGGACCGTACATTGCAATGAAATTTGCCGTATTGGATTTCGAAACAACCGGCACGCAGTCCGACGGTGAGATTATACAGGCCGGACTTGCCATCATAGATCATGACTACAGCATAACTCAAATATATAGTTCTTATGTGAACCCTGGTGTACCGATTCCCCCGTTTATTTCGGGGTTGACGGGTATTACCGATGCAGATGTGGCGGACGCTCCTTCACTCGAAGAGATGATGATGGAGATGGTTCCGCTACTTAATGATGTGGTGCTTGTTGGACACAACGTCGCTTTTGATTTTCACTTTTTGCAGAATGCTCTTGACCGTTGCGGTTATTTGCCGTTCACTGGCCGCATTCTGGACACGATTGATTTTCTGAAGATCACATTCCCATCACTGGGTTCTTATCAACTCGGTTATGTGTCTTCCGAATTTGGATTTCAACATGATCGCCCTCACCAGGCAGACAGTGATGCACTGGCGACAGCCTATGTGCTACTCAAGTGTCTGGATGAGTTAAAGGAATTACCGCTCATAACGATTCAGCGCCTCAGTGACCTGTTTGCACCAGAAGACAGTGACTTGGGTTGGTTTTTGGACGGAATGCGCAGTGAGAAGGAAGCAGAGCCGATTCAGGACCTGGACGGACATACCTATTATCGTCAGCTTGCTCTTAATGTAAGTGATTGGACCGATATTGGTGCACCACGCGATGAGCGGGAGGCTAACCCCCTCGATGGTGTAAGCTTCGAACAGTTTATGGACCAGGTTCGGGAGAATCTGAAGGATACACTGGATCATTACGAAGAGCGTGAAGCGCAGACTCAGATGTTCAGCAGTGTAAGGCAAGCCTTGGATGAAGAGAAACATCTCTTGATCGAAGCTGGAACGGGTACCGGTAAATCTCTAGGGTATCTGTTGCCTGCTATTTATGAAAGTGTGAAGCAAGAACAGAAAGTTATGGTTAGCACGCATACGATCAATCTGCAGGAGCAATTGAGAGAGCGGGACATTCCGATGCTGACTCAAGTGGTTCCGTTCCCGTTTAAGGCTGCTGTATTCAAAGGACGTGGACATTACCTGTGCCTGCGCAAATTTGAACACAAAATCAATAAACGTGAATTCGCCACACCGAAAGAGGATTATTTCACAGCTGCTCAGATGATCGTCTGGCTTACGCAGACCGAAACCGGAGATGATGAGGAACTTAACCTTAGCGGACGCGGAGGGGACTTCTGGGAGACCGTACAGAGTGAATCCGAATCATGTCTGGGAAGATCCTGTCCATGGTTCCGTAAATGCTTCTACCATCGTGCCAAACATGAAGCAGGGTTGTCTGATATCGTAATCACCAATCACTCCAAATTATTTACGGATGTGAAAGCCGCGCATCAGCTGCTGCCAGCCTATGAGAGTCTTGTGATCGATGAGGCACATCATCTGGAGGATGTCGCTGGTAAACATCTTGGAATGCATATGAAATATTTCACCTTGGTTCATACACTGACCCGCCTATTTAAAGACAGTCGTAATGGTCAGCTACCTATGCTTCGTTCGCAGTTTTCCGGGCATGAAAATTCGGTGCAATGGGGCTCCATGGTGGATCAGATGTTCCCGCTCGCTCTTGAAGTTAAGGAGCTGTGGGATCGTATGAGCGATGCCTTGTTTGGTCTCTTGCCTGAACGAAGTGATGCTTCACCGGGAGAGACGGGGCAATTTTCACTGCGTCTGAAAGCATCTCAGAAACCTGCAAAATGGCAGGAGTTGCAGGATCTGGAGAACCAGATCTATGTGACTCTGGGCGATTTGGTTCGCAAAGGGGACAAATTGCTGCTTGAAGTGAAAGAGGATCAGGATGATTATCAATCGGATAGTCTGATCACGGACATTACAGGATTGCTGAAAGATCTGACCACATTGAAGGAGAATCTACGTTTCTTCATGCGTATGGATGACGCCAAAACGGTGTACTGGATGGAAGCCAGCGGTCAGTTCCGCAGTAAATCTCTTCAGCTGTATGCCGTACCTGTAGATGTCAGTGCCCAACTTAAGGATTTATTTTTTGACAAAAAGAAAAGTGTTGTGCTTACATCGGCTACGCTCTCGGTAGATAAGTCATTCCAGTTCATGATTGAGCAGCTTGGCTTACAGGAAGCCTCTGAGAATAATCGGCTGTTAACGTCGATGCTGCCATCACCTTTCAACTATCGCGATCAGGCACTTTTGGTGATTCCGCGTGATTTCCCGAGTGTGAAGGGAAGTGTGGGTGATGCGCACTTTGTTAATATGCTGGTGCAATCACTTGCAGAGACGGCAATTGCTACGCGTGGACGCATGATGGTTCTGTTTACTTCATACAAGATGTTGCGACAGGTCTATGATCCGCTGAAGGAGGCACTGTCTGGCAACGACATCTCGTTGCTTGGGCAAGGCGTTGACAGTGGAAGTCGTTCCAAATTGACTCGCAGGTTCCAAGATGCCAAAGCAACGGTACTTCTGGGCACAAGCAGCTTCTGGGAGGGTGTAGATATCCCGGGAGAGGCGTTAACTTGTCTCGCTATTGTGCGACTGCCGTTCCAGCCACCGAATCATCCGTTGGTGGAAGCCAAGAGTGAGTTGCTTCAGGAGCAGAAGAAAAATCCGTTCATGAAACTGTCCGTGCCACAAGCGGTCATTCGTTTCAAACAGGGATTTGGCCGATTGGTACGTACAGCAAAGGACAGAGGAATTGTCATTGTTTATGATACACGGGTGATTGAAGCGTATTATGGTAAATTCTTTTTATATTCATTACCTGGACCCAAAATGGAGCATATGCTCACGGAGCAGATGGTTCCACGAATTACCGAGTGGTTGGAAAAACCTGCTAATGAACAAAAATAATGGTTGTTTTGTTCGTTATATCATTGCATGACACTATCGTTTGGCGTTAAACTTTATTAGATATTTCCGTATCCGATTAAAGCAGTTGCACGTAAGAACTTATAACCTAAATTACAAGGAGCATTCTGTATAAAATGTCACGTTTATCTTTGAATTTTATACAGAATGCTCATCTTTTCATCTATTATTTTATCGTGGCCTTGGTAAGGGGGAGCAAGAATGAAATCGGATAAAATTTCGGAAGCGGTGGTACGACGTCTGCCTGTTTACTTGCGTTATTTGAACGAGTTGCATCAGCGTGAGGTGGCTACTGTTTCTTCTCAAGAGCTTGGACAGAGGCTGGATCTGAATCCGGCCCAAATTCGTAAAGACCTGGCTTACTTCGGTGATTTTGGTCGTAAAGGGATCGGGTATGATGTATCCTATCTGATCGAAAAAATTCGTCACATTCTCAAAATCGATCAGCAAATTAATGTGGCTCTGGTAGGCGCGGGTAATCTCGGACAGGCCTTGTCCAACTATAACGCGTATCTGAAAGACAACATGAAAATTGTTGCTGTATTTGATGCATACGGACCGAAGATAGGTAGTCAAATCAACAGTTTGACGGTAAAACCAATGGATGAATTAACGGAAGCGGTTAAAACGGAAAACATTCGCATCGGAATTATCACGGTTCCGGATACGGAAGCCCAAAATGTAGCCGATCAGCTTATTGAATCAGGAATTGAAGCGATCCTTAATTTTGCACCAACCATTCTAAAAACACCGCCGCATATCCGCATTCACCATGCTGACTTTACAACAGATCTGCTTAGTTTGGCCTATTACTTGGAGACTGGAAAGGACGACGATGAAGATGACAACAAATAGATGGGTAATTCACAACGGCAAATTTGCCGTTAATGAAGGCGGCACAACATGGAACGTGGTCCACGGATACATGGTTGTTGAGAATGACAAGATTGTGCATATTGGTGAGACATTGCCGGATGAAGACAAAAATTGTACCAAAGTGGATGGAAAAGGACTGTTCTTCCTGCCGGGTCTGATCAATACGCATGGTCATGCAGCGATGTCGTTGCTCAGAGGGCACGGAGACGATCTTGCATTGCAAGTATGGTTGCAGGAAAAAATGTGGCCGATGGAAGCGAAAATGACTTCAGAAGACGTATATTGGGGAACTTCGCTATCGGTGCTTGAAATGTTGAAAGGCGGAACTACAGCTTTCCTGGACATGTACGATCACATGGATCAAGTTGCCAAAGTTGTGGAGCAATCCGGCGTTAGAGCAGCACTGGCACGTGGTGTAATCGGGTTGTGCTCGGAGGAAGAACAATTGCGGAAGCTGGAGGAGTCGGCTGCGTTTGCGCGTGAGTGGAATGGACAGGCAGATGGTCGCATTACAACCGTAATCTCGCCACATGCACCATATACATGCCCTCCTGACTACATAGAGAAGCTTGTGCAGGTCGCGAACGACCTAAACCTTCCCCTTCATACACATATGTCGGAAACGCTTCGTGAAGTCGAGCAGAACGTGGCTGATTATGGACTGCGTCCTGTGGCACATCTGGAGAAACTGGGCTTTTTCTCTCGTCCATCCCTGGTTGCACATGCGGTGCATCTGAATGACGAAGAGATTGAGATTCTGGCCCGTCATGATGTGGCTGTATCCCATAACCCGGGAAGTAACCTGAAACTCGCTTCCGGTGTTGCGCGGGTACCTGCGTTGCTGAAAGCAGGAGTTACCGTGTCACTCGGAACAGACGGACCGGCAAGCAACAACAACCTGGATATGTTCGAGGAAATGAGACTGGCTGCATTGATCCACAAAGGTGTATCTGGTGACCCGACGGCAGTGCCAGCAGGCGAAGCGTTACTACTCGGAACGTCATACGGTGCCAAATCTATCTTCTTGAACAATACCGGAGCACTCCAGGTCGGCATGAAGGCTGACTTTATCGCCTTGGACATTGAACAGGCACATTTCTATCCACATACAGACCTGATCTCACATACAATCTACTCGGCTTCTGCTAAAGATGTTGAGCACGTATGGGTGGATGGAAAACAAGTGGTGAAACATGGCGAATGTCTGACGCTGGATGAAGAACGCATTTTGCGTGAGTCTCAATTGGCATTTGATGGTCTGCTTGCTCGTTAATTGCAGGACAGCATCATAGGGAAAGGAAGTTCGGCTTTTGAAGAAAAAAAAGAAGTGGATATGGATTTCGCTGCTTGCACTGGTTCTGATTCTGTTTGGACTTCAGCGTTATTACGTCCATGTCACGCAGGACCAACGCAAGGAAGAAGCGCTCGCCATACAGGTAGCACAGGAGCAACTGGGCATTACATCCTATGATGAATTGCGCAAGTACATCTGGGGAGACAAAGAAGACTCTGACAACATCTACTGGACCCTGATCGGCAAAAACAAGGATAACCAGGATGTTATGGTCTGGGTTAAATTCGATGCAAACAATCAACCGGTTAAGGGTGCAAACGCTGTACACAGTGAGCTGCTGCAGAATGGCATGTCCGAAGCGCAGATACGCAATCGCTTCAGTTCTGAAGTTCCTGCCGGTGAGATTAAAAGAATCATGCCCGGAGTTGTGAATGGAATATATGTGTGGCAAGTGTATTATAAAGACGGTACGCATAACCACTATCGCTTTTATCGTTTTAGCAACGGAGAACAGGTGGACCTGGTCTACACACTCCCGAACAGCTAGAACAAGATAGAGTGAGATAACTAGAGCATTTAAAGAAATGAAAGAACCGGCAGACGAATATCCGACTGAACCGGTTCTTTGTGTTGTCTGTAAACATATTTGATTTAAATAGTTAAAATTAATAATTTATTCATATTTTCGCCTTCGAAATTGTATATACGATGTGATATACTCAGATATGTACTCAAAGTTACATTCAAAACAAATAAACCTGTCAAAATTATCGCAGGAGTCAATGTGCACATATTCGTATATACCAATAAGCCAGTAGGTTGGGCCAAATTCTGGGAGGGGTAATTCACTTGAAGCTAAAAGTATTGCCTATTGCTTTAACTGCCGTCATTTCAGCCGTTGTGTTGTTTGGAGGTTGGTTTGTATATCGTCAGGTGGCTGTGCAGAATCCGATTGAAAAAATGGTAACCCAGTACGATGGAGTCAATGACGTTCAATTAACTATTAACCGCAATGACGTACAATTGAAACTGGATCTGCAACCTGATGTTGATTTGGGCAGACTGGTACAATATATTCACAAAGAAGGACAGACCCTGATTGGAACACGCTCACTAAAGTTGGATGTTGTGGATCATTCCAGTGAAGCACTGGAAAGTTGGTGGGGTGATGCGATGTTCACCGTAGCTCAGGCGATGGAGAACAAGCAATACACCGAGATTACACCAACGTTGTCAAAGATGGCGACGAATGGAATTAAGGTAAATACAGCGATGGATGACAACAATGTATATGTCAGTCTCAGAGACGGAGATGCCAGCAAGTTTATTATTCTGCCGCGTGTGCCCGGTCAGATAGGAGTGTGGCCTAATGCCTAAGTGGACAAAAGAAGTTGCCATCGGATTTTTTCCCGTATTGATTATTTTCCTTGCTTTTACTGGTGTTAATATTGTTCCGATCCTGATTGCAGCAGTGCTTGTCGGAGCTTTGCTGTTCATGATGCAAATGCGTGGCGGGATTACAGTAGGCGCTGCACAGGAACGTAAACGGAAGAAAAAAGGACCTTCCAAGCTTACTTTTGAAGAAATTGGCGGACAAGACAGTGCTAAGCAGGAATTGCGTGAAGCGCTTGACTTTCTGATCAAACATGAAGAAATCCGGAAGTTCGGGATTCGCCCGTTAAAAGGGATCTTGCTGACGGGCCCTCCAGGGACAGGAAAAACGTTGATGGCCAAGGCTGCTGCCCATTACACCGATTCTATTTTTGTAGCAGCATCGGGTAGTGAGTTCGTGGAAATGTATGTTGGTGTGGGTGCCAGCAGAATTCGGGATTTGTTCAAGGACGCGAGAACCCGTGCCACCAAGGAAAATAAGGAAAACGCTATTATCTTTATCGATGAAATCGATGTCATCGGGGGGAAACGTGAGGGTGGTCAACAGCGTGAATATGATCAGACCCTCAATCAGCTCCTGACGGAAATGGATGGAATCTATTCTTCCGATACGCCAAGAATTCTGGTTATCGCTGCAACGAACCGTAAAGAGATGCTGGATAGCGCCCTGACGCGACCGGGACGTTTTGACCGCCACATTCAAGTGGACTTGCCTGACAAAAAGGGCAGAAAGCATATTCTGGAACTGCATGCGGTGAACAAACCTCTGTTGAAGGAAGTTAATCTGGAGAAAACAGCGGAAGAATCATATGGTTTCTCCGGTGCACAGCTCGAAAGTGTGATGAACGAAGCAGCAATATACGCTATGAGAGACGGGCTGTTAAACATTGAACAGCGGCATTTGTCCCTGGCTATTGATAAAGTCATGATGGGTGAGAAGACAGACCGTGAGTCCAGCGTGGAAGAGAAGAAAAGGGTCGCCATTCATGAGTTGGGACATGCCATTATGGCTGAACTCGTTCGTCCAGGCAGTGTTAGTCAGGTGGCACTTAGTCCGCGTGGTCAGGCGCTGGGATATGTACGTCATAACCCGCAACAGGAACAGTTCCTCTATACGAAGCGCTTTCTGGAAGAGCAGATCATGATTGCACTCGGAGGAGCAGCTGCGGAGGAAATGTACTACGGTGGTCGTTCCACGGGTTCACGCAATGACTTTGATCAGGCAACCAATGTTGTACAGACGATGATGGCTTCGGGGTTGACTTCACTTGGGATTGTGAACATGGATATGGTCACAACCGAGGAACTGATGCGAGAGAATAAATTAATTCTGCAAGAACTGATGGAGCAGACAAAGCGGTTACTTGAAGAACAACGGACAATTTTCGACAATTCACTCGACATTTTGATTCGTGAGGAAGTTTTGTCTGGCGAGCAATTTCGTTGTCAATTTCGTGACAGTGCCCTTCTACCAGCATAATTTATTTATGCTGGTTATTTTTTTTTACATTTCACTCGTGCTAAGATATTATTATATGTTGGGTCGAAATTTGTAATTTTCGGCGAACAGGGTACAATAGAGAAATAGAGAACCGAAAGGATGGAGCAGAACCATGTTTTTCAAAAAAATAGGAGTTGTCGGCGGCGGTACGATGGGGCAAGGTATTTCCCAGATGCTCGCAGCCAAAGGACTTGATGTGCTTCTCGTGGAGCATACAACACAAAAGCTGGATCATGCATATGACATGATCGAAACCAATCTGGATAAACAATTGGAGAAATGGGCGATTACAAAAGCGGAGAAGAAATTGATTCTTTCCCGCATTACCAAGGTAGCTCATTTAGCTGAACTTGGAACTTGCGACATGGTCATTGAGACAATTTCAGAGGATCTGGATGCGAAAAAAGCAGTATTCAGCCAACTGGACCAAGTTTGTCCAAGCAATGTCATTCTGGCAAGTAATACATCCACGCTGAGTTTGACCGAGCTTGCAAGCTCGACCAAATACCCAGAGCGTGTTATTGGTATGCACTTTATTCACCCGGTATCCCGGGTTGATCTTGTAGAGATTATTCGTGGACTGAAAACTTCGGATACAACATTCGAAGAGACCAGACGTTTTGTTGAAGAAGTAGCGGACAAAAAAGGAGTCATGATTTATGAATCCCCTGGATTCGTAACTTCCCGTCTGATCTGCCTGCTGATTAACGAAGCGTTGCATGTATTGCAAGAAGGTGTTGCATCTGCTGAAGATATCGATGATGCAATGCGTATCGGATACAACTTCCAACATGGACCACTCGAAATGGCTGACCGTTTCGGATTGGATTCTGTTGAAGCTGCACTCGAAAGAATGTTCCGTGAATTCGGAGAATTGAAATATCGTCCTTCTACAGTCCTGAAGAAAATGGTGCGTGCAGGACACCTGGGTGCCAAAACAGGCGAAGGATTCTTCAAGTACGACAAGGATGGTGACCGACTGTGAAAGTACTCGTAATTAATGCGGGGAGTTCCTCGCTCAAATATCAACTGTATAATATGACTGACGAATCTGTACTGGCTAAAGGTTTGGTAGAACGGATCGGAATGGATTCCTCCATCCTGACACACAAACCGACAGGCCGTGAGGATGTTACAGAAGTTAGTGAGATTCTGGAGCATACAACAGCGATCCGTAAAGTCATTGATATTTTGACTCACAAAGAAAATGGTGTACTGGATTCTGTAAGTGAAATTCAAGCTGTTGGACACCGTGTTGTTCACGGTGGTGAAGCATTTAAAGAATCTGCATTGGTAGATGATGCTGCCAAAGCTGAAATTCGTCGTTTGTTCGACTTGGCTCCACTTCATAACCCTGCAGCAATGATGGGTATTCGTGCGGCTGAATTAAATATGCCTGGTGTGCCACAAGTTATGGTCTTTGATACAGCGTTCCATCAGACGATGCCTGAAAAAGCTTACCTGTATGCTATTCCGCGTGTACTTTACAAAAAATATAAAGTACGTCGCTACGGCGCACATGGTACTTCCCATGATTTCGTAAGCAAGGCAGCTGCTGAATATCTGGATCGTCCAGTGGAAGATCTGAAAATTATCACTTGTCACGTCGGTAACGGCGGTAGTGTAACAGCAGTTAAAGGTGGCGTATCCGTTGATACTTCGATGGGTATGACTCCGCTTGAAGGATTGATGATGGGAACGCGTTCTGGTGACCTTGACCCAGCCATCGTACCTTATGTAATGAACAAGGAAGAACTGAGCGTAAGTGAAGTGAACTCCATGTTGAACAAACACAGTGGATTGCTTGCGATCTCCGGAATCAGCAGTGACATGCGTGAGATTACGGAAGGTATGGAGAATGGCGATGCCAACTCCACGCTTGCTTTTGAAATGTACGAATACCGTCTGCGTAAATACATCGGCTCATATGCAGCTGCAATGAACGGTGTAGACGTGATCGTCTTTACGGCTGGTGTAGGTGAGAACTCCGTTGTACTTCGCCAAAAAGTATGTGAGCAACTCACTTATCTGGGTGTTGAACTGGATGAAGCGTTGAATGCCATTCGTTCTGGCGAACCACGCCGGATTACAACAGCGAACTCCAAAGTGGAAGTTCTCGTTGTGCCAACAAACGAAGAATTGGTAATTGCACGTGATACACACCGAATCGTATTGAATTCTCAGTAATCTAACTGTAAAGTAAATATAGAATGACAAGGAAGTGCAGAGGACAGGCATAAGCCTGCCCGCTGCATTTTCAAATTCAGGAACCAAGGGGAGATATGGGCATGAATACGAATTGTGTAATTCGTAATGTGAACGAGCATGTGGGCGAAACCGTAACAATCGGTGCCTGGATTAACAACAAACGTTCCAGCGGTAAAATTCAGTTTTTGCAGCTACGTGATGGAACCGGATATATCCAAGGGGTTGTTGTGAAAAGTGAAGTTAGTGAAGAGATCTGGAACAATGCCAAGAGCCTGACTCAAGAAAGCTCTTTGTATGTTACAGGTATTATTCGTGAAGAACCTCGCAGTGCGTCCGGTTACGAGATGACTGTTACAGGGGTTGAGATCATTCACCTGACTGAAAACTATCCAATTACGCCTAAAGAGCATGGTGTCGATTTCTTGATGGATCATCGTCATCTTTGGCTTCGTTCTACGAAGCAACGTGCTGTTATGGTGATTCGTGCAGAGATTATTCGCGCTGTTCAGCAGTTCTTTGATGGTAACGGATTCACACAAGTTGATCCTCCGATTTTGACACCATCGTCTGCGGAAGGAACAACGAACCTGTTCCACATCAAATACTTTGATGAAGATGCTTATCTGACACAAAGTGGTCAATTGTATATGGAAGCCGCAGCCATGGCTCTGGGCAAAGTATATTCCTTTGGTCCAACATTCCGCGCAGAGAAGTCCAAAACACGTCGTCACTTGATTGAGTTCTGGATGATTGAGCCGGAAATGGCATTTGTAGATCACGAGGAAAGTCTGCGTGTACAAGAGAAATTTATCGCTCATGTCGTTCAATCCGTGGTGAAAAACTGCCGTGCAGAACTGGAATCTATCGGTCGTGACGTATCCAAACTCGAAGGCATCGTAGCTCCATTCCCGCGTATTACGTATGATGAAGCGATTGAATTCCTGCATGGACAAGGCTTTGATATTCCTTGGGGAGAAGACTTTGGTGCACCACACGAAACAGCTATTGCTGAGAAGTACAATACACCTGTCTTTATCACGCATTACCCTGCTGGAATCAAGGCTTTCTATATGAAACCAGATCCGAATCGCCCAGAAGTTGTTCTCTGTGCTGATATGATTGCACCAGAAGGCTACGGAGAGATTATTGGCGGTTCGCAGCGTATCGATGATCCGGAATTGATGCAACAACGTTTTGAGGAGCACAATCTCTCGGATGAAGCTTACCAATGGTATCTGGATTTACGTAAATACGGATCGGTTCCTCACTCCGGTTTCGGTCTGGGATTGGAGCGGACGGTAGCATGGATCTGTGGATTGGATCATGTACGTGAAACAATCGCATTCCCACGTATGCTCTATCGTCTGTACCCTTAATGCTTAACCGAGGAGCGTCTATGGAAGACACCACATCCAAAGCTTGGTTGGATGGAGCAGCTTATGGCATGACTTCGGGTACAGCTCATCTGCCGTATGCCTTGTTACGTTTTTATCACCAGCTTGGTCTATCAGATGCAGAAGTGCTTCTTCTGATTCAACTACTAGGGTTCCGTCAGGCAGAGTTCAATGAGTTTCCCACGCTTGAAGAGCTTGCGGCGCGCATGGGACTTGCACCTGAAGGCATTGCCAGAATGTTGCAACGTCTGATGAGGGATGGGTATATTGCAATTGACGAGCACCGTGACGAAGAACGGGACATCCAGTACGAGCGATATGACTTACATGGATTATATGCCAAGCTTGCAGCGTGCACTGCTGAAGAAGTAGCCGCATTCCGTGCGGAGCAGCAGAGTATCAATACAGCACGTCAAGATTCGAACAGTGTTCAAAAAGAAGAGGAAGAACGGAACATGTTCTCCATCTTTGAAAAAGAATTTGGACGTCCGCTCTCTCCAATGGAGTGCGAGACGATATCCGGCTGGTTGGATCAGGACCGTTATCAAGAGGAATTGATTCTAATGGCTCTGAAGGAAGCGGTTTTTGCAGGCAAAGTACATTTCAGGTATATCGATCGAATTCTGCTTGAGTGGAGTCGCAATCGTGTCAAGACCGTTCAAGACGCGAAGGCGTACACGCAGCGGTTTCGTAATGGTGGACGTTAATTCCAGCGTAGGCAGGGACAAGAAACAGGCCAGAAGTCATTCTGTGCCTGTTTCTTTTTGGATTAAAGATTGGATGAGTGATCAGCAACATCAACCTTTCAGGCAATGATTTCATTTTGTTTTACAAAAATTTGATGGATCACGCAGGGGTTAACACACAAGCTGTCGTCTATTGTATTGGAGAGGAGGGGAGAGTTATTGATGAAGCGCGCGTAATCGAACAAATCCGTCAAGGAGATACATCCCAGATGCGTACTCTGATTGATAAGTATAGCCAGCATGTATACCATGTGGCCTATTCCGTACTGAGAAACGATCAGGAAGCACAGGATGCAGCTCAGGAGGCGTTCATACAGATGTATAAGTCTCTCCCCGACTACCGTTCTGAAGGTTTCAAAACGTGGTTAACCCGAATTGCCTTTCACAAAGCGATTGATGCCAAACGCAAGCTGGGCAGACGAACTGCTGAGGATCCGGGTGGAGAAGAAAAAATAATCAATATGCCCGGACGGGATGAAGACGTTCTTACCCGTCTCGTTCGTGAAGAGCGCCAGGATAAACTTCGCGAACGAATTAATCAGTTGCCTGCTCAGCATCGTGACATTATCACTGCGTATTATCTAAGCGAAAAAAATTATGAGCAGATTGCCAGTGATGCACAGGTGGCTGTGAAGACTGTGGAATCCCGCTTGTATCGTGCCCGGCAGTGGATTCGAAAACATTGGAAGGAGGATGAATGGCGTGAGTAAACAGGAGAAATATACCACTGCGCAATGGACCGATTATATTGAAGGCCATATGAGTGAAACTCAAGCAAACCAAATGGAACAGCTTCTGATGGAAGATCCGGATGCGATGGACATCTATCTGGAAGCGCTTGGTATCCACGGAGAACTGCCTCCGTTACATGACCCAACAGGGTTTGCGGATTCAGTCATGCATCGGATTGAGGGCATTCAATCACCCAAGGTACAACGCAAATCCCGTGCTGGACGAAACCGGCGCTGGCTTGATCATAAAGTGTTCCATTACGCGGTAGCGGCCTGTTTGACATTGATCTTCCTCTCGTCTGGACTTTTTGACAAGGTAGCACCATATCACAAGTTCCAGGATGGCGACCACAGAGGGTCTTTTACCGAGAAATGGACGGAGGCAGCCACTTCATGGCTGGATAACCTCAAGCCTAAACCATAAATGGTTTCGCATTGCCTGAAAAGAAAGGATGACGACTGTGCACTCAGATCGTAACAAATTACTCGCATTTCTATTAAACCTGATACCCGGTCTTGGTTTTATGTATTGGGGTCGAGCCGCAAGAGCCGTGATCTATCCATTGCTTTTCTTCGGAACAGCTGTTGGCTCATTCATGCTGGCATGGGCGTTTGGTCAACAGGACTTGATGATTTTTGGTGCACTATGTGCCATGTTCTTCTGGGGAGTCAGTATGCTGGATATCAGCATACTTCTGCTCCGATCGCCATCTCCACGTGATGCTCGCTACCAAGGTTATGGGGCACATTACGGAGCTCAAAATCAAGGAGCAGCCTATCAACAAGGACCATTCGCTGGTCAGGGAGATCCTTTGGAGCGGATGAATGAAGATGAGATGCATCATCAGCATCCAGGTGATGAATATGGCGTGCCTGCGGGTCCTTATGGTCAACCCATGTATCGAAAAGGCAGTGAGGGTGAACGGTTCTTCACCATTTTGCTCTCATTTGTTCCGGGATTGGGCCACCTTCATCTGGGATTGTTGCATCGCGGTTTGTCGTTCTTGATGGCGTTCTTTGGTTCATTTGCCATGATGGTTTTCGTGGCATCGATCACCAATGAATCCGTATTTTTAATGTTTCTACTCATACTGCCTGTAATATGGGTATACTGCATGTTTGATGCGGTGCAGCATGTCCACCGTAAGCAGGCTGGTGAGGTACTGCAAGATCGGACTTTATTCGAAGAATTGGAGATGGGCAGAGTAGCCGGACGACGTAGCAAAGTGCTTGCAACGCTGCTATCCGCTTTTCCAGGTGCGGGTCATCTCTATCTGGGATTACAAAAAAGAGGCATGCAATTAATGTTCCTGTTCCTTGCAAGCATCTATGTTCTGGACCTGCTTCATTTGTCGGTGTTCCTGTTCATGATTCCGTTGATCTGGTTCTACAGCTTCTTTGACGGGCTCCAGTGCTCCAGTCGTTATGGACGCGAGCCTTTGGTTGATCAACCGATCTTCAAGGACTGGGCCCGCCATCAGCGTCTGATTGGATTCGGGATCGCCGCGCTGGGTCTATATTACCTGACGATCCGTCTTGTCATTCCACAGCTGAATGAGCTCTTCCCTAATGCATTTATGACGTATGAGATACGTTCCTATTTAAACACCGTCATCGTATCCTTGCTGCTCATTTTTGGCGGTTTGAAACTGCTGTTTGGCAAGCAGAGGGGGACGGGTATCCATAGTGCTGCTCAAGGAAATGATGAGGGAGCAGACAGCCTCTTTCTATTCAAGGATCGGGATGATCGACTGTAGAGTGACCTAAAGATTATTTACACTGACACTACGATGACAGAGCAACCTTCTAATCGCTGTTATCCAACAACATAAAAACACGCCAAGGGCTATGTATATCAGCCTCTGGCGTGTTTTTGGTTGTGCAGCTTTGATTTTGAACAAATGATTGCTATTTCGTGGCGCCCTTCAACAGAAGTTGACGGTACATCACTTCGAACAAGAACTCGAACGCTTCCAGATGACGTTTCGCTTCAAAAGCATCCTTGCCCCACGCATATATGCCGTGGTTACGCAGCAAAATTCCTGGTACGTTGGCATCAAGTACACCTGGCACCAATTCAGCGATAGATGGAATATCTGCAAAGTTAGGCAGGACGGGTACACGAATCTCCGCATTTTCTTCCCAAATGTTGAAAGCCTTGATCAATTCGATTCCTTGAATCGGTACGTGTCCATCTGCTCCAAAGAATTCACTGATCAGGTTGTTAAACACAGTATGCACGTGGAATACAGCACCACAACCCGTCAAACGATAGATTTCGCAATGAATCAACGTTTCGGCACTTGGTTTCAACGTTGTTGTTTCAATTGCTTTGCCGTGTTTGTCCACAAAAAGAAAGTCTTCCGGAGTGCGAAGAGATTTGTCTTTGCCTGAGGCGGTAACCGCAAAATAAAATTGCTCCGGGTCAAAGTCTCCTACACGCATCGACAGATTGCCACTTGTTCCGGGGAACCAGTTACGACCGGCAAACAACGCTTTAATATCAGCCAGTTCTTCAAGGACCTGACGTTTGTGTTCCAATGTAATCTTTTCAAAGCCCATCGTTTACAGCACTCCTTGTGTTTGCTTCTGTTTCATATCTTCGATGATATCGTAAAAGGTAACGAATGGCACATGGTCCACACCAAGTTCAATACATTTATCCGTCAAAATGGAGCGGGAGTAGACGAGATCGGCAATTTTGGCACCCTCAAAATCTGTGAGACTGTCTCCAATAAGGATTCGATTGTATTGTTCTTCCGGGAAGGTACGAATGACTGTTGTTTTGCACATGCCGCAGCCATTCTCACAAGGAGGTTGGCAGGGATTCGGCCATTCAATCTTAATGGTTTCACCCGAGAAGTCAGCTCCGTTGCAATAGACATGATCCTGCGGGATATGAAATGGTGCGAGTAACGGTTCAATGAAAAAGTCCATACCACCGCTGGTCACATTGAATTCGATCCCTTCGCTGCGAACGTAGTCAAGAAACACGCTGAATCCTTCACGGATCCCCGCTTGTCCAAGCACAAATTCCACAATTTCATCTTTCTGCGATGCAGGCAACAGAGCAAACATGGCTCCAACACCTTCACGCAGCGAGATTTTTTGCTCAATTGTATCTTTCATAATCGCTTCAATGCCCTCAGGCTTGAAATGTTTCATGATTGCGACAATATTGTCCGAGAGCGTAATCGTACCGTCAAAGTCACAGAAAATGACTGTTTTTTTATCACTTCTCATCGTTCGCCACCCCACAGATCCAATGCACTTTTCAGCTCTGGATGCTCGGTTGCATACTGCGCGAGTGGAATGGAACGTTGAGCTGCCTCAATGGCTTGCAGGAATGCACGTCCGCCTGCCTCAGTGCCCATAGGATGTCCATGAATACCGCCACCAGCATTAACGATGACATCCGTGCCAAAGTCGCGCAAAATGAGCGGTACAAGGCCTGGATGGATACCGGCTGAAGGCACTGGCATACTGGTTCGTACTGGCAGATCGGCTGTCAGTAATTGCTCCGTGATCGCCATATTTTCTTCCTTCGGCATCGTAACCGAACCATAAGGAGAAGGGAAGAGCACCAGATCGGCACCCGCAAGACGCATCAACTGGCCTAGTACAACCGAAGCGGACATACCGTAATGTGGTGAAGGATACAGTGTACCTGCAAGAGCAGGGTGAGCCATAATTGGCACATTGATGTCAGGATCACTGCTGAGTTCATGCAGCACATCATATCCGTAAGACAATACGTTGAATAACAAGGCATTGGCTCCTGCACCAATAGCGCGTTCAGCTTGTTGCTTCAGACGAGATGTAGGTCCTGTAAGATTGGTTGCATACAGAAGTTTCTTGCCGGTCTCCTGGCGTGCCTGTTCGGCAGCTTTCATGCAGACCTCGACTCTTTTTTCGATAGGTGTCAATTTATTTTCGAACAGAATCTCATCGTCCTTGATCAGATCAACGCCCCCAAGGGCCTGACGAATAAATTGTTCACGCAGTTCATCTGCATCCAGTCCGATAACTGACTTAAAGATACTCATTAACAGTGGACGATCATGTACACCAAGCAGATCACGAACACCATTCAGTCCAAACTTGGGTCCCGGGAATGCACTCAGGAAGCCATCCGAGAAACCAAGCTTTGTTAATTTGATCCGGCCATCCATTGAGATTTTGCCAAAGACCGTCACGAGCAGGGCAGGGATATCACGGCTGAAGTTAACATCAGGATATCCGATGGTAATATCGGCGTAACGCTCACCCGCAGCCATTCCTTCAGCTTCATTTTCTTCTACGCTGATTACTTCACCCAGATGTTTCTGCATCGCTTCACGCTGGGCTTGCGGCAACTCAGTCCAGCTACCCACGGTCATGCCAATCGCGATAGACTGAGCCTTCTTGCGAAAGTCTGCATGATCATCATGCAGACGATATGTGGCTGTGCACATGTTATTCATTTTAAATCCCCTTCCAAAGCAGCTCCCATCTCCCGTGAGCGCTCTGCACAGCGGTTGACGGCTGCAATAACATTTTCAAAGAAATCTCCTTCGTCCAGTGTCTTCAGTGCTGCCTGGGTTGCCCCTCCCGGGGAAGTCACATCACTACGAAGTTTCATCGGTTCCAAACCGGTTTGTTGTACCATTCGTGATGCGCCAAGCACCGTCTGAACAGTGAGATCACGAGATTGCTGGCTGGATAAACCACCACGAATACCTGCCGCAATCATGGCCTCCATTAAATAGTATACATAAGCAGGGCCGCTTCCGGAAATCCCAGTGAGCACTTCGAGTTTATCTTCAGGTACGATGGTTACGATACCAACCGCTTCAAACATGGTCATCACCGTACTACGCTGTTCATCCGTAATCTCCGCAGAGAAGGCAAGCCCGGTTGCACCGAGTCCAATGGTACTGGATGTGTTCGGCATGGTTCTCGCGATCGGTTGTTTACGACCAAGCAAGGAATGCATCGTGCGGATTGATAATCCGGCGATGACAGACACGATCAGTTGATCAGGTGATAACAGCGGACCAAGCTCGCGTAGCGCTGCGGCAGCATCTTTGGGTTTCATACAGAGTACAATGACCGGAGTGGAGGCAAGGTGATCCAAGGATTGCGAGGCAGTTCCGGTATGTACAGCATAACGGGTACTGAGCTCCTCCTGACGTTTCTGGTTGCTGCGGTTCAGCATCGTAATATCCTGAGGACGAACGACTAGGCGGGAGATCAGTCCGCGCACGATGGCTTCAGCCATCGCGCCTGCTCCGTGGAAAGTAATCTTCTGTTGTAGTAACGTCTGTTGCTCTTGACTCATATTTATCGTTCCTCCTATATAACTGGTGCTGGGATATTATTGACGAATCTGTCCATTGCCTGTAATCCGATATTTGGTTGATGTCAGTGCTGGTAGTCCCATCGGTCCACGAGCATGCAGTTTCTGAGTGCTGATTCCGATTTCGGCTCCATAGCCAAATTCAAATCCGTCGGTGAAACGTGTGGACGCATTGTGATAGACGGCTGCTGCATCCACATCATGCATGAAGCGCTCTGCATGGGCTGTATCCCGGGTTACGATACACTCGGAATGTTTGGTTCCGTAATGTGCGATGTGCTGCATCGCTTCGTCCAGGTTCTCGACCACCCGGATATTTAAAATGTAGTCGTTGTACTCGGTCGCATAGTCTTCCTCGGTTGCCTCAAGGGCAGAAGGAACAAGACGGCGCACCGTGTCGCAACCTTTCAAGACCACATTGGCCTCACGGAATTGCTCGGCAAGAGCAGGCAGATGCTCTTCTGCGTATGCGGCATGCAGCAGCAACGTTTCCATGGAGTTACATACGGATGGACGTTGTGCCTTGGCATTGATGGCAATTTCGGCTGCCATAACTGGATCGGCTGATTCATCCACATAGGTATGGCAGATGCCCGCCCCAGTTTCGATGACAGGTACCGTTGCGTTGGCAACCACATTACGAATGAGGGAAGCTCCTCCGCGTGGAATGATGACGTCCAGCAGTCCGTTCAACTTGAGCATTTCATCCACGGAAGCACGATCTGCATCTTCAACCAATTGCAAAGCATCAGCAGGCATGTCTGTCGTTGTGAGTGCCTGATGCAGTACCTCCACAATTTTACGATTGGAGGACAGGGCAGAGGAGCCGCCGCGCAGAAGCACTGCATTACCTGTTTTGAGACATAATCCGGCTGCGTCTACAGTTACATTAGGACGAGCTTCGTAGATGATGCCAATCAGGCCAATCGGCACTCTTAATTTTTCAACATGTAATCCGTTTGGACGGGTAAATGTCTCTAACACTTCGCCGACTGGATCAGGCAGATCTGCAATCTGACGTAACCCTTCAGCAATGCCTGCGATCCGCTCCTTATTAAGGGCGAGTCGATCCAGCATGGATTCCGGCGTGCCTTGTTCTCTGCCGCGTGCCAGATCTTCGGCGTTTGCCGTAATGATGGAATCCGTCTCCTTAATCAAAGCATCTGCCATGACCCGCAGGGCCGTATTTTTCTGTTCTGTATTCAATCGGTTCAGCTGTGGAACCGCTGCTTGGGCTTTGCTGGCTTTTTCTCTGACTTCACTCATCGTAATTCCTCCTCATATATATAAAGTTGAGTATTCCAACCACTATATAGCTTCTTGTTTATTTTAACGTAATCCATTCGTCTCTATGAATAACCTCAAGTCTGTGGATGCTAGCGAGTTGTTTCATCACTTCACCACTGGGAAGTCCGGCAATGAGTCGAAGCTGGTCATCATCATAATTGACAATACCGCGACCGAGCAAGGTTTCATCCATACCAATGACCTCTACGACGTCTCCTGCATGGAAAGTTCCCAGTACCCGCTTGACCCCTACAGGTAGAAGACTGTGCCCCCCATGGACAAGGGCTTCTTCAGCACCATCATCCACAACGACTGTTCCCAGCGGAGTAGACATGAAGCCAAGCCACTGCTTTTTACGGGATAGCGAAGCGAGTCGTGTCTCAAAGTAAGTTCCTTTGCCCGTGCCATCAACTGCCTTCTGCATATCTCCGGGTTCTTTAACACTTCCCACAAATACGGGTACGCCTCCACGTGTAGCTACCTTAGCTGCATCTACTTTGGATCGCATTCCACCTGTACCAACCGATGATCCTGAACCACCGGCAAAAGCATAGATCTCAGCCGTGATTTCGGGGATACGGTCGTAACGCACGGCAGAAGGATCTTTACGCGGATCTGCGGTGTACAGGCCGTTGGTATCGGTAAGAATGATCAGATGCTGTGCCTTCACCAGGTTTGCAACCAATGCGGACAACAGATCGTTATCACCAAACTTCAATTCGTCCACCGACACCGTATCATTCTCATTAAAAATCGGAATCACTCGCTGTTTGAGCAGTTCCTCTACAGTCATGCCTGCATTACCCATGCGTTTACGACTGTGAAAGTCTGTACGAGTTAACAGAATTTGCGCCGTAGTAACGCGGTGCGCTGCAAAAGCCTGTTGATATGCCTGCATCAGTAATGCCTGCCCAACGGCCGCTGCGGCTTGTTTCTCATGTAGCAGTTTGGGGCGCTGAGGGTAACCGATCTCCCGGAATCCGGCCGCTACCGCTCCTGAGGTGACCAGAAGTACTTCATGGCCCTGATCAGCCAATGCTGCAATTTCTCCGGCAAAAAAAGTAATCGAACTGCGATCCAGACCGCCTTCTTCCGTTGTAAGCGAGCTGCTTCCAATCTTAACTACAATACGTGAAGTCATGGTTTCACTTCCTTAAACATGATTAATAAGTGCTTCTGGAGCAGGCTTTAGCGGGTACAAAAAAAACTTCCGCCCTTTAGTTAAAAAGGACGAAAGTTCGTTACTTCCGCGGTACCACCTTTATTGATGATTAGATCATCCGGCTTCATGCCCTGTAACAGAAGGCACTGTCCTGCACGTAACAGGCCGCTCAGGGGTAGGTTTCAGAGAAGAGCCGCGGTAAATTCTTTCAGCAGGGTGGAATTTACTCTCTGGGCGCGACTGATATTCTCTTACTGGTCCCGTCATCACGTTTCGTTCAATATTTCTTATAACATACCATGGAAACTTGGCATATGCAAAGGGGTTATCGTCCTGTAAATTACTTGAATAAATTCAGCTTGCCAATCCGCTGGGCAGCTTCGCGTAATCGGTTTTCATCACTTAACAGCCCCGCGCGCACATAGCCTTCGCCATGCGAACCAAAACCAATACCTGGGGCTACGGCTACCTTGGCTTCTCGCAGTAACAAGTCTGCAAATGAAGCGGAGGTATAACCTGGAGGTACAGGTAACCAGCTGAAGAATGAACCTGCGGGTTTCGAAGCTTGCCAGCCAATCGAGGAAAGAGCGTCATAAAATGCATTGCGACGGGATTCGTAACGTGAAACGAGCGAAGTAACACATTCCTGAGAGCCAGTAAGTGCTTCCGTTGCCGCAGCCTGAATTCCACCGAAGAGACTGACATAGATATGATCTTGAAGCAGATTGATTTTAGAAACAATCTCCGCATTGCCAAGCGCGAATCCAACACGCCATCCAGCCATATTGTACGTTTTGGATAACGTATAGAATTCAATGCCCACTTCTTTGGCACCAGGGGCTTGCAGGAAACTTACGGGACGATGTCCGTCAAATCCAATTGCACCGTAAGCAAAGTCGCTGGCTACTACGATTTGATTTTGAATGGCAAATTCAACCGTATCTTCGTAGAACGAAAGGGGTGCCGTTGCTGACGTTGGGTTGTTGGGATAGTTCAGGAACATCAGCTTGGCCTTCTCCCGATCTTCGGCTGTAACAGCTTCGTAATCCGGCAGGAATGCGTTGGACTCCAGCAAAGGCATAAATGACATGTTTGCTTTAGCGAGTGCAACACCAGACCAGTAATCCGGGTAGCCAGGATCTGGAACGAGAACGGTGTCCCCGGGGTTAAGCAGGACCTGAGGTAACTGAACCAATCCGGTTTTTCCTCCGAACAGAATGGCTACTTCAGTCTCGGGGTTCAGATCAACGTTGTAATCTTCCTTATAACGTTTGGCGACGGCTTCCTTCAGGAAAGAGTACCCTCTAAAAGGGGAGTATTTGTGGTAGAGGGGATTCTCAGCCGACTCTTGCAGTGTTTTCACAATATGAGGTGGTGTAGGTGTATCCGGGTTCCCCTGACCCAGATTGATCACGTCATGTCCACTTGCGATTTCACGATTTACATTTTGAACAAGGGTAGCAAAAAATTGCGTTGGAAGCTGTGTCATCACATCAGAAGTCGGTATCTTAAAAGCTGAACGAGCAGTTATATGGTCTGATTGGGTCATTATATTCATCACTCCGGTTTATTAAAAATGGCAAATAGTTCTCATTAATTTATCACGCCAATCCCGAGCTGTATAGAGGGAAATGCACTTGAATATACAGTACATAGGAGCAAAGAGCGGAGTATTGTACAAAACTGAAAGTGCCCATTTAGTTTTGTCCATTGAGCTGAGAGAAGCCATGTTTTATGATAATATCCGATAATGATAATCAATATCATTAATTTCTAGCACAACGCACATGATATAGGGGGAGAAATAGAAATGAAAAAGGGCATACGAAATACGGGAGTATTATTAACGATCACATGGTTATCCATCCTGCTACTGGCTTGTGGAAATCAGGCTGCAACACCTGCTGCTGGCGCAGATGATTCCAAAGCAGCCACAGAAACCACAGAGACCCAAACTGCAACGGAAGAGACGAATGAGGGCGAGACCCGGATATTCAAAGACTGGACTGGCCACGAAGTTGAGATTCCTGTAAATCCGAAGCGAGTTATCTATCATGGAGAAGTTACAGGGGATCTGCTCGCGCTTGGTGTTGTTCCTGTCGGCATACTTCGTCAAGAGGGAACCGTATTTGATGATCAGGTTGCTCAGGCAGAAGATGTAGGATTTCCGATCAGTGTGGAAAAGGCGTTAGACCTGAATCCCGATCTGATTATTTTTTCCAACAGTGACGAGGCTCAATATGATCAGATCGCAAAGGTCGCACCCACGGTTACATTTGATTCATTTGGTTTAATAGAAGATCGCATGCGTATCCTTGGCGATTTGTTGAATAAGAAGCAAGAAGCGGAGGAATGGGTTACAGCTCATCAAAAAGCGACGGAAGAGATGTGGACGCAACTTCATGAGAACGGAGTAAAAGAAGGGGAGACCGCTTCGGTATTCACCATGTATCCCGGGAATCGTCTGTTTGTCATGGCGGGTGCAGGATTGCCACAGTTGTTATACGGAAAAGACGGGCTGAAGCCAACCGCGGAAATCCAGAAAGTATTGGATGAAGACATGGGATTTGTAGAGATTTCGACTGAAAAATTATCTGAATTTGCCGGTGATCGGATATTTATTTTGGATCCCGTGACCGACGATGCGAAACAATCCACCAAGGAATTGCTGGATAGTACAATCTGGAAGAACCTGCCTGCGGTGAAAGAAGGGAAAGTATATCGTTTTAATATCGTAAAAGCTTCTAGTGATGCTCTTTCGAGGGAGTGGCTGTTACAAGAGCTGCCAAAACAGATGATCCAATAATGGTGACGAGCTAGTGAGGCAGCAGTAACACCTTTGAGTAATGCAGTTATAAAAAAAGTGAAAGGGGCCTTCAACATTTCGTTGAACGCTCTTTTTTGCTGATTAAACTCATATCTGGATTATTAACAATTGCTCGCTTATAATCAGACCATACAGAATGATTGATAATTATTCTCATTTTAGAAAAACGAGGTGAACCGACATGCAGGCTTTGGATGCCGATGGGGGAGCGTTGTTCTTTTCAGCATTCATGTTTCGGCTGGATCATCTGGTACGTCGAATTGAACCACCTGAACAGGTGATGCTGGAAGTTGCTTGCGAGAAACATGCCTTCCTGATCTGTGAAGAAGGGGATGGGCGTTTATATATAGGGCATGAACAGTTTCCGTTTACTACGGGATGTGTTTATCCGCTTTCTCCGGGAGAGGGGTACCAGATTGAACATCGTAATAACTCGGAATTGAAATATATCATAATGGCTTTTGATGTTATTCATGTGTTGACGGGTGATCCCGAGCTCTTTACCCGCCCTGTATTTGAGCACAGAAACCAATTGAATGGTTATCCCTATGCTCCGTTAAGTGGGTTGCTGGAGCAGATGTATGTCATTCGGAATTATAGAACAGATGCTGAATACAGCCATCTGAATGCACAGTTCCAAAAATGGATGGAGATGATCATTACCCGGTACACTTCTCCAAAGACGGAACAGAGTATGGAAGCAAGGCTACACAGTACGATTCAGTATGTGGACGACCATTATGCTGAAGAAATCACTGTACAGAAACTGGCACGACTTGCGGAGATCAGACCTGTACAATATACGACCCTTTTCAGACAACTCACGGGTCACAAGCCGCTCGATTATGTGAATCATGTACGCATCAAACATGCCAAGGACTGGCTTCGCAAATCAGATGAACCACTTCGGGATATTGCGAGTCGCGTGGGGTTTAAGGATGAGTATTATTTCAGCAGGCGTTTTCGCCAAATGACCGGATTATCTCCTCGTCAATATGAGAGATCGATTCAGCAGCAGACATTAGTACAAGATTGGTTGGGTCATGATGTGAATATTCCAGTAAACCCGGAGCGAATTATGTATTACGGAGATTCCGCTGGGGATATGCTGATGTTGGGCATTCAGTTGCTGGAAGATCGGACATATGACGCGGTCGCTCCAGTTAATGTGGAAGCCGCTGTTATCATGAAGCCGGATTTGATTATTTTTGATAGCAGCAATGAACAGCAGTATGAACAACTTTACCGGATTGCACCGACGCTTGCTTACAATTCACATGCCACGTTGGAAGAACGAATGCGCAGATTGGGCAGCTGGTTTGGCAGACAACCGCAGGCTGAACAATGGCTAACCTCCTATGCGGAGCGTACTGAGCAGATGTGGGCGAAGATCCATACTGTGATTGAAGAGGGGGAAACGGCATCCGTATTTACATACCATCGGGGTGCACGATTATTTGTTATGGGCAATATCGGTCTGGCGCCTATGTTATATCATCCAATGGGATTCAGTCCAGTTACCAAAGTGAAGGAAGCACTTGTGGCAGGCAGAGCCTATAAGGAAATCTCGGCTGAAGCGGTACGTCAGTACGCGGGAGATCATGTGTTTGTTATGCTGCCTGAGGAAGTTGTGGCAAGACAGGCTACAGAGATGCTGATGAAAAGTCCCAGTTGGCAGGCCCTTCCGGCTGTGCAGCATGGACGGGTATATCCTGTGGAGGAGTCAACATGGAATGTGGGTGATGCGCTCACGAGTGATCGATTGTTGACCCTGCTCCCTGAGTTGTTGTGTGCAAGTTCATAATAAAAACAGGCTTGCAGTCCTCAAGAGGATCAAGCTATGATAGCAGGTATTACGGTTCAGAGGAGTGCTTGTCATGACAGAAAAACAACAGGGAGAAATGCATGTAGCCCTGATTCAGGGCGATATTCAGCTCGGAGACCCTGAGGCCAATCATAAACATATGCAGATGTTGCTTAAGCGTGCGGTAGAACAATATCCGGATCTGGGGCTGGCTGTGTTACCTGAGATGTGGAATACCGGATACGCTTTGACTCAAATTCATGAACTCGCTGACCCGGAAGGCCAGAAATCTCGGGAATGGCTGTCTGCTTTTGCTCAAAAACATCAAATTTCCATCGTTGGCGGTTCGATTGCCGAGAAACGGGATGGTCAAATATACAATACAATGTACGCTTATGATCGTGAAGGAAAACAGGTAACACGATACGATAAATTACATTTGTTCCGTCTGATGGACGAGGAGAAATATTTACAGCCTGGTGCGGAACCTGAAATTTTTGAATTGCAGAACGGTCTTACAGCGGGTGCTTCGATCTGTTATGACATCCGGTTCCCGGAGCTTGCCCGCACCCTTGCTTTGAATGGTGCCAAGGCATTGATTGTACCCGCCGAATGGCCGAAACCTCGTCTGCACCACTGGCGTACGTTGCTTACCGCACGAGCGATTGAGAATCAGATGTATGTGATCGCATGTAACCGTGTAGGTAAAGGGGGAGAGACCGAATTTTTCGGACATTCCCTCATCATTGATCCTTGGGGTGAGATTGTGGCTGAAGGTGGCGAAGGGGAAGAGATCGTGACCGGAATTATTCGTCCATCTCTGGTAGATGAGGTTCGCGGACGTATTCCCGTATTTGAAGACCGTCGACCTGGCGTTTATTTTGGCGGAAAATAAAAACTGAAATAAAATTTTTCAGAAAAAGTGTTTATTCTTCCAGGACGCGGGTAATGATAACTATCCCGTCACCAAGGAGGATGATCAATCAATGGACAACCATGTGAAAGATACGCTCAGGAGACTGGAACAGGATAACACAAGGGAAGATCACTTAAGGGCATTCTTAGAGAATGGAGCAGGAGGGCTATCACCCCCTGATTCAACTGTTCAGGACGAAGGCCGTGTAATGAATCAGCAAAACAGGCTGACAAGCGATCGTAATTTGCGTAAATAAACCGCCAGACATGAAGTTTTCTTATGTACGTTTCTACGTTAACATTATAAATTAGCATTGTAGCTAAACAACTTAACAAGCAACATTGTACTGTAACCAGTTACTGTGATTGCAATGTAAGAACTCTATCCTGCGGATGCGGGAAACGAGTATATGACAAAGGCTTGGCCCATAAGGGTCAAGCCTTTGTTTTGGTTCAGTACCATATGTCTCCATATCCATAGGAGAAATTCCTTAGTCTCCCTTTGACAGTTCGGTCACGGTTTGTTGAAACGTATGGATGAATGCTTCGGCTGCCTTCGACAGCACTCTTCCTTGACGATAAGCCACAACAAGTGTTCTGCTAGGAGTAGGCTCAGCAAGTGGCACATACACAGGCACGAACTCACTGCGCGGCGCACGGGCGATAAAGCGTGGAACCAGTGTAATGCCCATACCAGTGGCGACCAGCGACTGAACGGTTTCAATATTTGTGCTCTCAAACACAACTTGGGGATCAAAACCAGCCTGCTCACAGAGATCAAATGTAAGTTTGCGGAAGCCCTGACCTTTTTTCAACACAACAAAGGGTTCATCCCGAAGCTCTTCAATTCGCACAGGAAGCGGATGTTCCGGATCTGCCCTGCGTGCCAAAGGGTGATTCGGGGGAACTGCCAGATCAATCTTTTCCTCTCCAATGGCAACATAGGCGAGACTTGGCTCTTGTAAAGGAAGAGATAACAGACTGAGATCTGCTTTGCCGCTTGCTGTCAATTTCTCAAGCGTAAGCCCGGAGTCTTCCAATAAGGTAACCTCAATCTCGGGATAAGCTTGTTGAAACGCAGGAAGCACGTGTGGGAGCAGGTGTGATCCCGTGATCGGCATGCTGCCTACAACGACTTTACCTTTGCGAAGCTGGGAGATATCGGACATTTCCTGACGCAATAGCTCCACGGCATCTACGATCTTCTGGGCTTGCTCGACAAAAGTAACACCCGCATGGGTTAACTCCACGGTACTTGTATTACGCTGAAACAGCAGTACACCCAATTCTTTTTCCAATTTGGATAATTGCTGGCTTAATGAAGGCTGGGCAATATGTAGCTTCTCTGCTGCCCGGGAGAAATTGCGTTCGGCCGCAATTTGCAGCGTATATTGAAGTTGTCTGAATTCCATCGTCATCGGTCATTCCTTTCGTTATGCCACCATTATATCATTACAGATGAAGAAATCATTAATTTCGCTTAACCGCTTGCACTCCATCAGAAGAGTTGCTATACTAATTTTGAAAACGCTTAATAAGAACCACTTACCCGGGTAAAACAAAATCAACGTTTTCATGTGTACCAGTTTCAAGTGTTAGCACAGAACCATTTCAAGTGTTCATATTCTTTTTCGTTCATATAATTGAATAACATTCATCCAACGATGGCGTGTTACTGTTCGGCAGGCAAGACCTAGATTGGGTGGGAAGAGTTTCTCTTTTCCTACCCTTTTTAGGTCTTTTTTTGTTCCCATCAAGAAACGGAGGTGCACCATGAATTACAAACAATTAGCCCAATCGATTATGGAGCTGGTCGGTGGCAATGATAATATCAACACGTTAATTCATTGCTCTACCAGGCTCAGACTTACCCTGAAGAATCCGGATATGGCGAAGACCCAAGAAATTAAGAGCCTTGATGGTGTTATTGGCGCAGTGAATAGCGGCGGACAATATCAGGTTATTATCGGTAATGACGTCGCGTACGTCTACAATGAACTTGCCAAGATGATGGATACTCGGCAATCAAACGAAATTCAGGAGAAACAAAAAGCGGATTATAGCCCCAAAGGACTGTTTAATACTTTTGCCAGTGTCATTGCAGGCATTTTCCAACCTATTATCCCAGCCATTGCTGCCTCGGGCATGCTTAAGGCACTTTTGCTACTGGCGACCGTGACCGGCCTGATGTCTAAAGAGAGCCAGACATATACCGTTTTGAGTGTCATGTCTGATGCTGCCTTTTACTTTCTTCCGATTCTACTGGCCTATTCCAGTGCAAATAGATTTAAAACGAACCCCTTTGTTGCCGTTCTGTTTGGTGGAATCATGTTACACCCGAATATGATTGGTCTACTTGGCGGTGAAGATCCGGTGTCCTTTATTGGCATACCTGTTGCATCCGTTCAATATGCGACATCCGTGGTACCGATTATTTTAACGGTCTGGTTCATGTCTTACATTGAAAAGTTCGCGGACAAGATCTCACCAGGACCAGTCAAAATTTTCCTTAAACCTTTGATTGTTATTCTCATTGTTGCTCCAGTTGCCCTGATTTTACTTGGACCTCTGGGGATGTATCTCGGAACGGGAATGTCCAACCTGATCTATTGGATTCAGGATAAGATTGGATGGTTGACCGTTGTCATTATGGCTATACTGATGCCTCTGATTGTCATGTTCGGTATGCATAAAGTATTTTATCCCATTATTTTCGCAGCCTTGGCTTCACCTGGATATGAAACACTGGTGCTGGTCGCGATGCTGGCATCCAATATGGCGCAGGGAGCAGGCGCACTGGCGGTGTCATTCAAAACCAAAGACATCAAGCTGAAACAAGTCGCTTTGTCTGCAGGAATTTCAGGTGTATTCGGTATCACGGAACCTGCTCTGTACGGTGTACATTTAAGGCTCAAGAAAACGCTGTTTGCCTGCATGATCGGCGCCGGAGTCGCTGGGTTGTTCGCAGGAATTGTGAATCTCAAGGCATATGCTGCCGTGGGTCCGGGGATTGCATCTATGCCTATGTTTATCAGTGAAGATCATATGAATATTATCTATGCGATCATTACCATGCTGATCTCTGCCATTGTCGCGTTTGTCGCTGTATATGTCATTGGATTTCAGGATGTTGTTCCAACAGCAGTGTCGATAGCAGGCAGTCCTACAAACAAAGTGAGAGGCGAATCTGAAATCCAGCCATCCAAAGGGATCAAATCGAAAAAGATCGTTTTTGCTCCATTGGAAGGTAAAGTTCTGCCATTAAGAGAGGTGAAGGACGAGGCCTTCTCGCAAGAAGCCATGGGACAAGGTATGGCCATTCAGCCAAGTGTTGGCAAGGTGTTTGCCCCGTTTGATGGTACCGTTGAGACGGTGTTCCGCACTAAACATTCCATCGGTCTGAGATCGGTAGAAGGTGTAGAACTTCTGATTCATGTCGGATTGGATACGGTGAAACTGAAAGGCCAGCATTTTGATGTAAAAGTGAACGAAGGAGAACAGATCTCTCATGGTCAGCTCCTGATTGAATTTGATCTTGAAGCTATACAAGCCGCAGGTTATGACACCACGACCCCTGTAATTGTGACCAATTCCTCGGATTATCTGGAGGTGCTGGGCAATGAATCTGCGGCGACAACAGGACCGGGGAAACCATTAATTACGGTGTTATAACCCGCTGAAATATGAATGAAAGGCAGGCAGCCTGATATGGAAGTCATAAAAATATTGAATTCGAGCATTGTTCTTGCCAGACGTGGTGAGGATGACAAGGAAATTATTGTGATGGGAAAGGGCATCGGCTACAGGAGCAAACCGGGAGATATCGTGGGCGAGGATGAGATCGAGAAGATCTATGTCCTTGAAAATGAAACGATCTCTTCGGATCTCACCGCTCTGATGAAGGAAACGCCAAAAGAATATCTGATTCTGGCTGATGAAATCATCTCCCATGCCAAACATACATTGTCCCGCCATCTGAGTGATCATCTCTATGTCGCATTAACGGATCATCTGTATATGGCCATGAAGCGATTCAAGGACAATATGACGATCCAGAACCGAATGTTGTGGGAAGTTAAAAAGTTCTATCCGCAGGAGTTCAGCATCGGGTTGCATGGTCTGTCTCTCATTCAAAAACAGCTTGGACTCTCCCTGCCTGAAGAGGAAGCGGCGAATATTGCCTTTCATCTCGTTAATGCGCAGCAGAATGATGACAATATGAATCAGGTCATGATGATGACCAATACCGTCAAGGATGTACTCAATATTATCAAAATTCACTATCACGTGGAGCTGGATACACACAGCATCAACTATTCACGCTTTTTGACCCATTTGCAGTTTTTCATTCAACGGCTTTTTGAACATAAAACGTTAAACACGCAGGATCATGAGCTCTTTGAGCAGATCGCGAATAAATATCCGCAGGAGGAAGCCTGCGTATTGCTAATCAAGGATTATATTGAAGCTCGGTTTGAACATACGATCTCCAATGAAGAGATGATGTATTTGATTATTCATATCAATCGGGTCATGAGTCGCAATTGAGCAAGAATCAAAGAGTTACAGAGATAATCCAAGGAGGAATACACAATGACCAATACAACAAGAACGTTTCCAGAAGATTTTCTATGGGGAGGAGCGATTGCTGCCAATCAGGCAGAAGGAGCGTGGAATGTGGATGGCAAAGGTCTGTCTACAGCCGACATTGCTATCTATCGAAAAGGTGTAGCCAAGAGTGAGTATAAAAAGCATAATGCGATCAATGAAGAACAGATCAAAACTGCGATGGAGTCTACCTCGGACAGAGAATATCCGAAACGCAGAGGCATTGATTTTTACCACCGCTATGAGGAGGATCTGGCCCTGTTTGGGGAGATGGGTCTCAAAACGTTGCGCTTATCTATTGCTTGGACCCGAATTTTCCCGAATGGCAACGAAACAGAGCCGAATGAAGCCGGTTTGCAGTTCTATGACCGCGTAATTGATGGCATGCTGAAACAAGGGATTGAACCATTAATTACGTTGTCGCATTATGAGATGCCGTTGTATCTGGTGAATCACCATGGTGGATGGACGGATCGGAAAGTTGTCGAGTATTTTGTTCACTTTTGTAAAACCGTGTTCACCCGTTATAAGGACAAAGTGAAGTATTGGATTACATTTAATGAAATTGACAGCATTGTTCGTCATCCGTTTACGAGTGGTGGTATTGTGCCGGAGCGTTTCGAAAATGTGGAGCAGGCTGTATATCAGGGGTTACACCATCAATTTGTAGCGAGTGCGCTCGCAGTGAAATACTGTCATGAGATCATTCCCGGTTCCCAGATTGGATGTATGCTTACCAAACTGACAACGTACGCTCATACATGTAATCCCGAAGACGTACTTGTTGCTTCCCGGGATAATCAATTCAATCTTATGTTTACGGACGTACAGGTGCGTGGAGCATATCCGTACTTTACGAAGAGGTTTTTTGCCGAAAAAGGGATTAACCTGGATATGCTTGAGGGGGATGAAGAGATTCTGAAAGTACACACTGTGGACTTTATCTCATTCAGTTATTATATGTCCCTGGTATCAAGTGTGGATGGCGACCGATTGGAGCAGGTGAGTGGCAATACAACTGGAGGGGTGAAGAACCCGTATCTGCAAACGAATGATTGGGGCTGGCAGATTGACCCGGTAGGTCTGCGCATCTCACTGAATGAACTGTATAGTCGTTACGAGGTGCCTTTGTTTATCGTTGAAAATGGAATTGGGGCGGTAGACACGATTGAAGCGGATGGTAGCATTCAGGATGATTATCGTATTGATTACTTCCGCTCTCACATGGAACAAATGCATGAAGCGATTCTGGACGGTGTTGAACTGCTCGGCTATACCAGTTGGGGAGTAATTGATCTGATTAGTTATTCTTCTTCAGAGATGGAGAAACGATATGGCTTTATTTATGTAGATCAGGATAATGACGGCAATGGAACACTGGAGAGAAAACGCAAGAAGAGTTTCTATTGGTACAAAGATGTGATTGCAAAAAACGGTTTGTAATACAGTAGTCGAACAAGTACTCTCTATAGAAGGCGTTGATATGATAACTTTCATTTCATAGCAGAAACTAGGAAAGCAGCTCTGGATTCAGGGCTGTTTTTTTATGTTCTAGATAAAAAGCATTGACAGCGCAGAGGCGGGAACGTAGTATAAGACTTATCTGATAATGATAATTGTTATCAATTGAAACCTCTGCGATGAGCAGTGGTTTATTTGTCTTTCTCTCATTATAGGTTAAACCTATTACATCTATAGATATTATATCTTGGAACAATGAAGGACAGGGTGATATATTTATGTCATTCAAGAGCTTCACTTTTTAAAGAAAACAGAGGCTCTTCCAAGGACCGAACTTATAATGAGGTGAAAATGATGAGTAAAAAAACGATGTTTGAGAAAATTTGGGAAAATCACGTAATTCATCAAGAAGAAGGCAAACCAAGCATTCTGTATATCGATCTGCATCTGGTGCACGAAGTAACTTCTCCACAGGCATTTGAAGGTCTTCGTCTCAGCGGACGTAAAGTTCGTCGCCCTGAACTGACATTTGCAACAATGGACCACAACGTTCCAACGAAAGACCGTTTCAACATTACAGATCCTATCTCCAAACAACAAATTGATACACTTTCGCAAAACTGCCGTGATTTCGGCGTGAAATTGTATGATCTGGACACGATTGATCAAGGCGTTGTGCACGTTATGGGACCTGAACTGGGTCTGACTCACCCGGGTAAAACGATCGTATGTGGTGACAGTCATACGTCCACACACGGTGCGTTTGGCGCACTGGCATTCGGAATCGGAACAAGTGAAGTTGAGCACGTTATGGCAACTCAATGTTTGCAACAAGCAAAAGCCAAAACGATGGAAGTTCGTTTTGTCGGCAAACGTAACCCGGGTGTAACCGCAAAAGACATGATCCTCGCAGTCATCGCCAAATACGGTACAGACTTTGCAACAGGCTATGTTATTGAGTACACAGGCGAATCCATCCGTGAGTTGAGCATGGAAGAGCGTATGACGGTCTGCAACATGTCCATCGAAGGTGGAGCAAGAGCAGGATTGATCGCTCCGGATGAAACAACATTTGAATATCTGCGTGGACGTGAATACGTACCAGCGGATGCCAAATTCGACGAAGCTGTAGCAGGTTGGAAACAGCTTGTAACCGATGAAGGTGCCGAGTTCGACCATATGGTTGAAATCGATGTAGAGACATTGATTCCGCAAGTGACATGGGGAACAAGCCCAGGTATGGGAACCGACATTTCTTCGAAAGTTCCTGTTCCGGCTGAATTGCCTACAGAAAACGAACGCAAAGCGGCTGAAAAAGCGCTTGAATATATGGGACTTGAACCGGGAACACCAATCGCCGAGATTCCAATTGATTATGTATTTATCGGTTCTTGCACCAACGGACGGATCGAAGATCTGCGTGCAGCAGCACAAGTGGCTAAAGGTCACACGGTATCCAGTCAGGTTACAGCGATTGTTGTACCAGGCTCAGGACGTGTTAAAATTCAGGCTGAACAAGAAGGTTTGGATAAAATCTTTACGGAAGCTGGATTTGAATGGCGTGATGCGGGATGCAGTATGTGTCTGGCGATGAACCCGGATGTATTGAAGCCAGGTCAACGTTGTGCTTCGACGTCCAACCGTAACTTTGAAGGACGCCAAGGACGCGGAGGACGTACGCACCTGGTATCTCCGGCAATGGCAGCAGCAGCAGCAGTTAAGGGTCACTTTGTGGACGTACGGGACTGGAATTTCAAAACAGAAGCAGCGATCTAATCTATAACAGACAGAAGGGAGAACGTTTAATATGGAAGAATTCAAAACATTACAAGGCATCGTTGCACCGGTAGACCGGGTCAATGTAGATACAGACGCAATCATTCCGAAACAGTTCCTGAAACGGATTGAACGTACAGGATTTGGACAATTTTTGTTCTATGAATGGCGTTTTGATGAAGAGGGCAACAATAATGCTTCCTTCGAAATGAACAAACCTCGTTATGAAGGGGCATCCATCCTGATCTCACGTGCCAACTTTGGCTGTGGATCTTCCCGTGAGCATGCGCCATGGGCGATTTTGGACTATGGATTCCGTTGTGTCATCGCTCCATCTTATGCAGACATCTTCTATAATAACTGCTTTAAGAACGGAATTTTGCCAATCAAGCTGTCAGAAGAGCAAGTTGAAGACTTGTTCCAACGTACAGCGACACATGAAGGCTATGAGATGAATGTAAATCTGGAAAACAAAACGATTACTGATGCATACGGACTGCATATCGATTTTGATCTGGATGAGCACCGTCGTCAATTCCTGTTGCAAGGATTGGATGATATCGGTCTGACTCTTCAACATGATGATGAGATCGCTGCTTACGAACAACGCCACGCGGCAAAACTGTTCGGTTAATCGTTAAAGTATCGCATAGCAAAAAGCTTCTGCCTCGCCCAAGGGACCTTGTTCCTATCGGTGAGACAGAAGCTTTTTGTAGTTTCAGAAGCTAAATTAGCTTAATAAGTCAGCTATACATAGAACTCCTGATTTTTCTTGACCGAATACTTCAACAGATACTATAACAGCCGACTAAATAGAGGAACCTAAAAATCGATTACTGAGGTAGCTCCAATGGGTCGTTTTTTGTATTCTGAAAATAGACGTAGATATAACAAGCCAAATGCACGAAATTCACAAGTGACCATACCATAAGCCATATGATTGGAGTTGATAGGGTAGTCCAGATGCCAAACCAAGGCAGCACACGTCCTCCGCCGATAAACGTAACCAAGGGGGACAGAGATAAGAGAATTAGAACCGGGATCAGTCTACCAACCGTGATCATAATCAATTTGCTGATCGTTAGGCGGTGGTAGTTCCGAAGTATGCGAGAATAGCCGTAGATGCCCCATGCAAGCGTAGCGACGATCAGCGCAATCATGATCATTTCCATATTCCGACCGTTTACAAAAGAGGTTTGGGGTTCCTGTCCCCTCATAATATCCGCTATTCCATCAATAAATGCCGAGTAATTCACATAAGCGTTTATACCAGAATTAAACATTACGGCAATGCCCATTTGCTCGTTCAAATAAACCTGTTCTTCGGACTTGTAGGTCCAGAAAATGCCGCTGTGGGAGATCGTTTGGCCGTTAGACGCATCTTGGTTTGCAAGCCAGCCCATGCCGTACGGACCGATCGCTCCTGAGGCATGATATTGTTTCATCAGCACAGGGGAAACGAGGCGGCCATTATATTGGGAAAGCATCCATAGGGACATGTCCTCTGCGGTTGAAACGATGCCGGCGGGGCCCTCAATGAACCAAAGCGGTTCGGATTGACTTATAGCGCGTCCCAAGCTCAGGTAATGTCCTAGCGGGATAGTATTATTCTCATAGAATTGCTGCGTTGTATTGACACTGAAGGTATGATTCATTCCTAACGGTTCAAAAATATGTTTTTTCAGATAATCCGAAAAGCGCTCTCCGCTAACACTGTCCACGAGGTTCGCCAGAAGCACGTAATTGGGATTATGATAGCTGTAGGCTGTTCCGGGGAAATGGGCAAGTTGAACCGTGTTTAATAATTGGTTCGCTTCAGCCAGTGATTGGAATTGCGGAGTCTTTGTCATATCGGGATTAATCTTGTCATTGAGACCACTTGTCTGATTCAGTAAATGACGGACCGTGATATCAAGAACGTGGGGGTCCTGTGGAGAAAGCTCTGGAAAATAGGAAGCGTAAGTCGCATCCAAGTCGATCTGACCCTTGTCCACCAGCTGCAGAACGGCTAATGCAGTAAAGGACTTGCTTAGTGAAGCAATGGGAAAAGGGGTGTTGCCCGTAACCTTCTGGCCGTCCGCCAATGTCCCGTAGCCTTTTGCGTAAAAGACCTCATCGTTATTGGCAATCGCCAGTGAAGCAGCCTTAATGTAATTGGCCTTCATGCTCCGATTCATATATTCGTCGATCTCCTGCAGCACTTCTGTCCTGTCTCTGGCTTCATTGGCGGATAAGGGGGACGCCCACGCGGTACATAACAACAAACAGCTAATTGTGATATACATTCTTTTTTTCAGTTTTAGCATGATAACACTCCTTGAATTCAAGATAAGGAGATGTTATCAGATCATTTTCAACTATTTATCAACTTGGGTCCCAATACTTGCCGTGACGCTTCCACCTCCGTTAGGACCGTTTGCAATCTGAAGACTACCTTCATGTTTTTCGCAAAACACCTTGCAAACGTAAAGGCCCAGCCCGCGATGTTCGCTCGCATCCCATACTTCGCCTCGGTAAAAAGGGAGTATAGCCTTACTCAGGGCTTCGTCAGAGAAACCAGTACCGTCCTCTGAGACGGTAATCTTCATAATGCCTCCCTGAACGTCATAATGGACGTTCACTTGACTGGTTGCGTATCTCGCCCCATTAGCCACTATATTCTCGAAAATCTGCATGACGAGATAGGGATCTACATGTACTGAGGCATTATCATATTCCACGGATGAGACGAAACGTATACCGAACTGTTTCGCGATTTGTTCAGCGCTGCCATCCAGCAAAGCCGTCAATGAAATCGTATCCATCGATTGGATGTTCAACGGCACATCCTCCAGCCTCTGAATGGAGTTCATGGCCTCTGCATAACTCTCCAGACGCAAGATGTGAAGGTTCATAGTATGGATCAAGTCCAGCACCTTTTCTTCCGACAACTTCTTCTCAGGAAGATAGGTGGAGAGAAGCTCGGCGTTTCCTTTTAACACGGACAGGGGTGTTCTCAGATCATGGGCAAAAATAGCATTGATCTGCTTGCGCTCTTCAACCGAACGCCAAAGTGTCTTAAGGTTTTTTTCCAATTGTGAGCGCATGTTTTCAAATAGCGCGATCAGCTCGCCCATCTCATCCTGGCTGTCATAGGAAATGCGGAAGTCTAGATCGTTGGCCGAAATGTTCTTGGATGCTCGTTTTAATAGCTCCAGCGGACGTTTTAGCTTCCATCTGTAAAATAGAACGGCCATGGTGACAATACCAGTCGCTACGGTGAGCAGAACCGCCGTGACGAGGGAGGGCATCACCCAATCCGTTTCTCCGAAACGCAGCCGCAGGTTCTCCGCCCAAGCAAACTCCATAGTTATAACGGCAAGCACGGCAATGAGTGTGACCACACACAACAGCATAAAAGATTGTAGCAAGGACAATCGCTTTAAAAACAGGAGTCTAGTCATGAACTTGGCCATTTGTACCCTACTCCCCAAACGGTCTCGATTTGATTATCATAGCCGTATTCCTTTAATTTGTAGCGAATTCGCCGTATATGCTCTGCGATGACGTTACTGTCACCTTGCTCGTCCATGCCCCAAATCTTTTCGTATATGCGTTCCTTTCCAAACACCATATCAGGATGCGTGGACAGCAATTCGACAATATCAAACTCTTTTTTGGGCAGTGAAATTCGCTTATCCAGGTAGTAGAGCTCCCTGGCCGTATAATCAATGACCAATTCATTGTTAAACCTTACCGAAGATTTAGTTTGGATTCGTTGTTCCCTGCGTATATGTGCTTCGACCCTGGCGCCCAACTCGCGAATGCTGAAAGGTTTCAGGATATAGTCATCGCCTCCGGCACGAAATCCCGCTATTTTATCAGCATCTTCGATTCGAGCCGTTAAGAATAAGATCGGGCAAGAGACAAAGTCGCGAATTTTTTCACATAATTGAAGGCCGTTCTGTTCAGGCATGTTGATATCTAACAAAACGAGATCGGGTTGTTTTTCCACTTTCCGTAGCGCTTCCCTGCTGTCCTTGGCCGTCATCACGGAATATCCGTTAATTTCAAAATAATCAGTCAGTAGCTTTCGAAGATCTGCTTCATCGTCCACGATCAGTATTTTAGGCATCAAGTCTCAATCTCCTGTATTCAAGTATTTGAACTCAGCATAGCAAAAATGGATGAGGAATGTAATTTCCATATGATTTCGGGTACTGGACGAATGGAGAAAGTAACCTTTTTGCCACTCAGTTTCCGACTAAATATGACAACGTTGTAACCGGATGATCAGACAATATCTGATAAACTGATTAGTAGATTATGGAAGGTTACATATTGTCATTGATGTTACGCTACAGAGAATCAGGTCGGATGTTCAAAAGACAAAAAGAATGGTGGATGAGGTATGAAAAAATGGTCGGCAGCAGTCGTTTTTCTTCTGTTCCTATGTTTATTCCCAGTCATGGCCCATGCAGACACCACTCCCTCGATTGTACTCGACGGTGTAACCATTAACCAGCAGACGGGTGCACCTGCAGAGAATATTGGGAAAACGGTCATGGTTCCAATTCGAATTGTATCCGAGAACCTGGGTTATAAGGTGAAGTGGGAGAAGGAAACTCAGTCAGTCCAGGTTCAAAAAGGAAACAGCATGATTCAAATGACGGCTGGCAAAGATGCAGCTACAGTGAATGGAAACGTGGTGAACTTGGATTCGCCCCCACTGATCAAACAGGGAACTACGCTTGTTCCGTTACGCTTTGTTGGGGAAGGCATGGGTCTGCGTGTTGGCTGGGACAATGGAACCAAGACAGTAAGCCTATTTAGTATTCCTCCCGTAGTTGAAACGGAAGGTGACAGTGACCCCGTCGAGGCACCTGTCCCGGATGGTTTGACAGAGCTTCAAGGCATCAGCTTCAGCGGAGATCGCTTGATTGTAGCAACAAACGGTAATATTAGCCCCAAAGTATCCAGTATTGGTGGGCCAGACCGAATTATTGTTGATCTGCCTTCAGCGACATTTTCTGAGGAATTCATTCAGGGACAAGCCTCTAACCCGGATGGGAGTGGACAGATTCTCGTTACGGATTCATCCATAGTTTCCAAAGTTCGGTATGCCATGTTCAGTAAATCGCCTTCTACCGTGCGTGTCGTTCTGGATCTGAATCAGACGGCTACAGCCAAATGGTCTGTTGGAGATAACAATGTCTTGCTCGTTGACCTGACAGCCACGAGTGGAGAACCGACAAGCCAACCGGCAGTACCTACCAATGATGGCAAAACGATTGTGGTCATTGATCCGGGACATGGTGGTCGTCAATCGGGTGCAGTGAGTTTGTCAGGAGCTTATGAGAAGGATTTCAATCTGGCTGTAGGACTGAAGGTACAGGCAACCCTTCAAAAATACCCAAATATTCAAACGGTCATTACACGCCAGGATGATACAGAACTTTCGCTCAAACAGCGTGTGGATATTGCTGAATTGAATCAGGCAGATGTTTTTGTATCCATTCATGGAAACAAATTCACTACACCGGTACCAAACGGTATTGAAACGCTCTACAGTCGTAAAGAAAGCAAAACTTTGGCTGACACTCTTCACAAATATGTGTTACCGGTAACAGGACTCAAGGATCGTGGGGTTAAAACGGCTAGTCTGCATGTGACGCGTGAAACAACCATGCCTGCTGTGTTACTTGAACTTGGTTTTTTAAGTAACCCTACAGATGAAGCAGTCATGCTCACGGAAGAATACCAGGACAAATGTGCACAGGCGATTGTGGACGGAATTGTTGAATTTTTGGGACTGTAAATTGAATTGTGCGCAAATATGAAGGTTAGGGTATTACGTTGTTTAGAGATGTATATTTGATAAATAAGGAAAAAAGAAGACATTAAAATGTAAAAAAAGCTTGATCTGACAACGTTTTTTTTCTGTTATGTTGGAATATATTCGCAACTTTTGAGAGCGAGGGGCGTCTAATAGGTGTCTGGTAATGCCCAAGCGGTCAGTCGGAGTTGGAAAATGACAACATGCGGCAAAAAAATATGAGAATGGTAGGGGTGAAGGATGAAGAAGTTCGGTTTTTTGGTACTGTTATTTGTCTTTGGGCTCGTATTCCCGGGCTATAGTCACGCAGCAACAGACACGAAAATTATCCTAGACGGTAAAGAAATCGTACAGCCATCGGATACAAAAGCGGAAATTATCAACAGCAAGGTGATGGTTCCGATCCGGGTTGTGTCCGAAAATCTTGGATATAGCGTGGAGTGGAAGCAGCAAACTCAAACAGTGACTATTAGCAAAGACAACACTGCCATGCAGATGATTGTTGGACAGAAGACGGCAACGGTGAACGGCAGTAACGTAAACTTGGATGCCCCGCCACTCGTGAAAAATGGTACTACGCTCGTACCTCTCCGATTTATTGGTGAGGAAATGGGTCTTAAGGTGGGTTGGAACAATACCACGAAGACGGTAACATTAGTTACCCAGAATTCAGGTTCCGGAAACGGGACAACCACACCTCCGAACTCTGGCAATGAAGGCGGAGGATCGGATCAAGAAGGTCTTGTACTGGTGAACGGCATCAGCTTCAGCGACAACCGCTTCATGATTGCAACAAGCGGAAGTACGAAGCCGAACGTCTTCACGATGACAGGACCAGATCGAATCGTTATAGACTTGCCGAATACCGCATTTGCTGATTCGTTCAGTGAAGGACAGGCTCTAGACAGCAACCAGAATGGACAACTCGTCGTTAGCGGCTATCCGGATGTGTCGAAGATTCGTTACTCGTTATACAGCAACAGTCCATCTACAATTCGTTTTGTAATCGATCTGTCCAGTTCAAAAGGGTACAGTGTGCAAAATGATTCCGGACTGGTTATGATTAACCTCGACAATCAAAGTGGTACACCTGCCCCTCCAGTTGGTAATAATGGCAAAAAAGTTGTCGTTATCGATGCAGGTCACGGAGATCAGGATCCTGGGGCAATCGGTGTAACTGGTAAACGTGAAAAAGACTTCAATCTGGCAATGGCTCTGAAAGTGGAAGCCTTGTTGAAAAAAGAATCCAAAATTGACGTTGTGTTAACGCGCAGCGATGATACATTTTTGGCATTGAAAGAACGTGTGAAGATTGCACAAGACATAAAAGCGGATATTTTCATCTCCATTCATGCTAACAGTGGCCCTACTGCTGCGAACGGTGTAGAGACATTCTATACACGCTCCAACAGCAAAGCACTTGCTACAGTGATGCACAAGTATCTTTTACAGTCTTCCGGACTGAAAGATCGTGGAGTGAAAACGGCAAGTCTCCATGTGACCCGTGAAACGACAATGCCAGCAGTTCTGCTGGAAGGTGGATTCCTTAGCAATAAGAGCGACGAAGCAGCCCTGTTCACTGAGAGTTTCCAGAACAGTGTTGCCAAAGGGATTGTTGCAGGAATCAAGGAGTATCTGGGAATTAAATAAGGGACAAGCCCTTATGTTGAGGAGGCGGAGTTAGAATGAACAAGAAAATATGGATTGCAGCCTTGCTGGTAACGGTTATGGCAGTTGCTGCTGGATGTGGAAGCAAGCCAACAGCTGCTCCAAATCAGACGCAAGGCGCAGGAACTGAAAACAATGTAACCGAGGTTGAAGGCGAAACAATTACTGAACCGGTAACTGCTGAGCCTGAAGAGAATACAACGCCTACAGAATCGACGGAGGAAGGCAGCTCGGAGGAAGCGACTACAACTACTCCGCCAAGCGAAACGTCTACGGAGAAGCCGGCAACTTCCGAAAGTAATGAAAAGAAAACAATCACTGTATTCTATACGGATGAAGAAGAACTGGAGTTGCACAAAGCTTCGGCTGAGATTTCATACGCATCGGATGATGCCAAATATAAAGCTGCCTTTGAATCACTGCAACAGAGCAAAGACGCTAAACTGGTTCCGCTGTGGTCTAAAGAAATTGAATTGAAGTCTGTTCAGTTCAAGGATGGAGCTCTTACGCTGGATATTCATATGCCAGATACGGCTCGTCTTGGAGCAGGTGGAGAGTCTTATGCGCTGGATGCTCTAAAACAAACGTTCTTCCAGTTTGATGAAGTAAAATCACTTGATTTACTGGTGGATGGTCAGCAGACTGAGAGCCTGATGGGCCATGTGGATCTTGAACATCCAATGACAAGATCCGAATAGGCTGTACAGCATACTGTTGTACCGTGAATCCACGGAATATGGGTCGTTTTACATGAGAGAGGGGAATCATAGGTGACTTTTAAATATAACCATACATCACACTCTAAAAAAGTAGTATCAGCCGTGCTTGCAGGCATGATGGCCCTTAGCGCCGGCGGAGCTGCCATGGCAGCAGAATCAACAGAAACGGGGCAGGGTCAGACTGCTGCAATAACAAATACGGCTGCACCAACTGGTTTGTTCAGTGACATCAAGGTCGGATACTGGGCTGAGAAACATGTGTACAAACTGGCATATCAAGGTATTCTTCTCGGTAACAACGGCCTGTTCCGTCCAGGAGACGCGGTAACACAGCAAGAAGCTGTAACGATGGCAATCCGTTTTATGAATCAAGAGGGTCAGTTGAATACCGACACGGCTGCGGCATTACCGACAAACATGGAAGTGGGAAATTATTTCAAGCCATATGTCGCGCTGGCACTTCAACTGGGACTGATTGACAAAACGGAAGAATCAACGGTGGATGTATCCAAGACCTCCTGGGGTCAAAAACCGGCTTCACGGGAATGGATTACCAAATTGTTAATCCGTTCATTGGACAAGGATGCTGAAGCGAAGGCACAAAACAATCAATCTACCGGATTTGCTGATAATGCAAGTATTTCCGAAAGTGGTAAAGGTTATGTCAATCTGGCTGTTAGCTTGGATCTGGCCAAAGGTGTGGAAGGCAACAAATTCAATCCAACTGGTTCCGTAACCCGTGCTCAACTGGCTACCTTCTTCAGTCGTGGTGAATCATTAACGGATACAACGTACCCGAACACAACCACGGGTTATGTGACAGGATTGAAAGATGGGCAGATCACGCTGGTTGTGGACGGCAAAGCCGTTAACTTCACAGTGAACAGCAGTACGCCTTACTTTACGAAAGACAGTGAGACTCGTGCTTCCGCCACAGATGTGAAGCTGTATACAAAAGTTATGGTTGTAGGTTCTGCAGGTGGGGCTTCCTATGTGGAAGTTGTTGATGCTACACCGCAGGTGGAAAGTGTTGAAGGTACATTTGCACGTTCATTGTCTGGTAATAAAATTGGTATCTTTGTGGGCGAGAATTACGAAACGTACAGTTATGATGAGGCAACTGCATTCATCGATCAGAATGGTAATGCAATCAAACTGTCCGATATTACGGCAGATAGCATCATCGAAGTACAGCGTGAGACGTTCTCGACTGACAAAAAAACAGTTGCTATTCGTGTGAAATCCGGCATTGTTAACAAGAGTGATAATGGCGTAATTGCTGAAGTATCCACTTCTGGCAAAACGATCAAACTTGTCAATGCAGCGGGTGCTACAGAGCAGTTTGCATACAATGACAATCTGCTTATCACATATCAAAACCGTATCATGTCAGTGGCTGATCTCAAAGCCGGCAGTGCCGTAAAATACACTGTAAAGGACAGTGTTTTGCAAACTATCACATTGTCTCAAGGTGTGGAGCAATCTGTGCGCGGAACATTGGTTGAGATCGGTGGCAACCAGTCCACGTTAACGTTCAAACGTGAAGGGGGTTCCCTTGAGGCGAAACTGCTGACTGAAAAGCCGGAAGTTATTATTAATGGTATTCAGGATGCGACGCTAAATGATCTCATCACGGATGCAACGAACGGGGATCAGGTGGAGTTGTCATTGAACTCTGACGATCAGGTAACACGTATTCAGGTGATTGGACGTCAAATGGAACCTATGAACGGAGTAACGGTTGTATCTTACAACAGCAAAACAAAGGTACTTACCGTACTGGACAACAACAAAAAACCGTTTGTATTTACATTGGACGAAAAAACCAAACTGGACTACAATACGACCAAACCTACACTCGCTGGTCTGGAGTCGATTTTAAATGATGGTCGCAAATTGGATCTGACCTATGTGGGAACACGTGCGTTGTCCGTTAAAGTGATTTACAAGTATGAAGGTACGATCAGCAACATTGACACAACGGGCAGAAAAATCAGTGTGTTGTCTGGTAATCAGACGATTACAGTGCCTTATACTACCTTACCTACGGTTGAGATCTATAACAAATCGGGCGCAAGTCTGGGAGATTTGAAGATTGGTGACAAAGTGACCGTAACGCTTGGAGCAAATCAGGATGTAGTGCAGAAGGTTTCACTGAACACTGTGGCTCAATTCGAAGTGGTTGCCTTGGAAGCAAATAGTCGTATTCGAGTAAAATCCGATCTGTTGACAAGTCAGTTCTACGTGGATCAAGCCGTACTGACAGGAGAGAGTGGTCAGACGATCACGCCTTCACAACTGACAGCAGGCAACCTGATTAATGTAACGTTTGAAGGAGCTACGCCAAAAGCGGTTCAAGTCGTGAAGCGTACGCTGGCTGAGGTTACAGCGGTGGATGCTTCATCTGTAACGCTCAAACAGTTTAACGGCCAGACTGAAACCGTGCCTGTTAGCGGTTCGGTTAAAGTCGTAAAATCTGGCTCCACATTAACTTCACTGACTAGTCTTACGGTCGGAGATCGTGTGGAAATGACAAAAGATACGGATAATTCCACACGCTTCAGAGTACTAACTGTCATGAGCAAACAATTCTGGTCTTATGATGGCGTTGGTAACCAGATTTTGGTTAAACGGGAAACGACAGCAGACACAAACTATCGTTTTGCACTCGGATCAAGTGTATTTGTTCACCAGGGTGACAATACTTTAAGCGTGCAATCTCTCAGAGATAATGATAATATTGTATTGTATCTCCTGAACAATGTTATTCTGGAGATTCAAAAACAGTAATCGTTTCTTTTCGAGGATCAAAAGAATGACCGTCTTGATACGGGATCTTTCCCGCATCAAGACGTTTTTTTTGCAAGCTTTTTGAGGTCCCCGCAAAGTACTCGGATGAAGCTTCGAAGTAAGGCTCCGCAGAGTGGAGTCATTTTGTGGGAGGTAGCTCTTCATGAATGCAGCGACGGTTAGACATATACTCGAAACTATGGAAGCAATGTTTCCTGATGCACATTGCGAATTAAATCACAGCAATGCATTTGAATTGACGGTAGCTGTCCTTTTGTCTGCCCAGTGCACCGATGAAACGGTGAACAAGGTAACCGCAGATCTGTTCCAGAAGTACAGAAGCCCAGCAGATTATCTGGCAGTTCCTCTCGAAGAGTTGGAACAGGATATTCGGCGAATCGGTTTGTACCGGAACAAGGCCAAGCATATTCAGAACATGTGCCGAATTTTAATAGAGCAGTATGGCGGTGATGTACCGCAGGAACATGATCAGCTTGTGACGCTACCAGGTGTCGGGCGGAAAACCGCGAATGTAGTTGTTTCCAATGCGTTTGGAGTACCGGCAATTGCGGTAGATACTCATGTTGAACGTGTATCCAAGCGGCTGGCGCTTGCAGGTTGGGATGACTCCGTACTTGAAGTCGAAAAGAAACTAATGAAGCGCGTACCCCGGGACGAGTGGACTTTAACTCACCACCGGTTTATATTTTTTGGACGCTACCATTGCAAGGCACAGAACCCTGCGTGTCATATCTGTCCATTGCTGGACATATGCAGGGAAGGGAAAAAACGTATGAAAACGTCCCAAATCAGGAAAGATAAGGAACGTGTCACCACCCGAAAACGAAAAATAAATTAATGAGCAGAAAAGGATGAATAATCATGAAATGCATTTCCGTGTACACTGACAATTTTGAGGCCTTCTCCGATATCTTTGAACAAATCGTTGAACAGGAAATGGCTGAAAATGAAGAAAAAGAAGTAGAAGGTATCACAGTAAGCCACTCTGGCGACGTGCCTGAACATTATCTGGAGCGTATGTCCGTTAAACCCGAAGTTGTTGTTATGAGAGACAAAGGCAGAGACATTACAATTCTGCAACATGGACAAGTATTTGAAATCTTGCTACCTTCCATGGAGAACGCAGTTTCATAAGAAGTGATTACACTATTGTTTCTGTTGTATTAATGTCATGAGGATCGTTGTGGTTAAGGTGATCACATCGCATTCATGCAACAGACACTTGGCGTAAGCATTTGCTAAATACCAAGTATAAAACGTATTACAGATAAAACCGACTTGTTCGGTTTTATTTTTTTTAGATTATAGGACTTATACGTTCATTTATGTATATTCAATTCCAACCGTTCAAATTCAAACTTGATAATGTTAAAATAAATGTTGTAAAAGAGATAGACGTCGAAACGGATGTCAAATTAGAGGAGCCAGGGGGAAGGCCAGTCATGTCCAGAACAGATTACCCAAAAGAAATGGCCAAACCTCTGCTTCCGCTGCGTGAAGCGATGGAGCAGACAGGGGACCATACGGCTGTACAGGCTATAACGGATTTAATCAGCAAGGCGGAAATGAAACATCTGACGATTGCGTTCTGTGGTCATTTCTCTGCAGGCAAATCGAGTCTCATCAACAGTTTATGCGGTAAGCGGGTGCTGCCTTCAAGTCCCGTGCCAACAAGTGCAAATGTGGTATCCATACGTAATGGTAAGCCAAGAGCGCTTATTTATACTACTCCAAACGTAAGCGCTGACAATGGAGCAGGAACACTTGAAGTTTCTCCAGAGGAATTGGAGGCGTATTGCAAAAATGGTGGAGCTTATAGCTCAATTGAGGTATGGGATGATATTCCTCTGCTGAAAGATGATGCTGTCCTGCTGGATACACCAGGTGTGGATTCAACAGATCGCGGACATAGTCTCGCAACCCATTCAGCGCTCCATCTGGCCGATGTGGTGTTCTATGTCATGGACTATAACCATGTCCAGTCCGAGACCAACCTTTCATTTGCCAAGAGTCTGTCGGATTGGGGCAAACCGTTGTTTTTGATCGTGAACCAGATCGACAAGCATCGGGAGCGTGAGCTCTCTTTTGACCAATATACCGAAGGTGTCGAAGCTATATTTGCGGCCTGGGAAGTTAGATATGACGGACTGTTGTTTACTTCCCTCCGCGACAAGCAGCATCGCTATAACCAGTGGGATGTGCTTCCGGAACTCATTGGACACATGATGCAAGAGAAGGAAGCGTTAATTACGCACAGTTTGGCAAGTTCGGCCAGTCATGTAACGGAGCAACACTTGACGAGAGAAGCCGAGAAACGTGAAGACGAAGAGAATTCCCTGCTGGATGAAATTGGTGGCAAGGAAGGAATTGAACGCTTGGAACGAGAGCTGGAGCTTCTTGATCAACAAGCAGCAGACATTCGTACCGGGCCTTCGCGAGTGCGTGAGAAATTCCGGGCAGAGCTGGAACCTCTTCTGGCAAATGCAAATCTTACTCCTGCGGATATTCGTGCGTCGGCTGCCGCCTATTTGGAGAGCCGCAAACCAGGTTTCAGGGTAGGCTTATTGTTCTCAGGTGGCAAAACCGAGCAGGAGAAACAACGTCGTGCTTCTGAACTGGTGCGGTTATTGCAGGATCAGGCTTCCGGACAAGTTGAGGTACATATTCGTACAATGCTTAGACAGCTGGGTGAATCCCATCAGCTATGGGGAGCGGAGTGGGAGCAGTCGCTCAATACGGAACTGCCTGCTGTAGATGAGGCACTACTGGAGATGAAACGCAGTGCGAGTGCAGAGGTATCTCCAGAGTATGTGATTCAGTTCAGTAAAGATGTGCGGGGCGAGATTGAGGCCCGCTATCGCAGGTCGGCCATGATGCTGGCCGACCGCATGTTGGAGGCGCTGGGCGCGCGAGGCGAAGCAGCGCTCCAGGCTCTGGACGCCAGCCGCGCAGCGCTGCTGGCGCAATCCGCGGCGGCGGCGCGCTACGCGGCGCTCCAGCGCAGCGCCGCCGCAGAGGCAGCAGGGCTGCGCAGCCTGCTGCCCCATGCGGGCCCCCTCCCCTCCGGGCTATTGCCGGAGGTGAAGGGCCCGCACGTGCCCGCGGTGCCTGAACCGGGCGAAGCTCCCGGTTCGCATGCGGGCACGTCAACGTCTGTGGCTGCGCAGCCACAGACGCCAGAGGCACCGCCAGCGCAGCGCGCAGTCGCGGCGGCGGTGCCTGGGCCATCGTCGGCGGCTGGCGCTGAACGCCGCCGACGCCTGGACGCAGCAGCGGCACGACTTGAAGCCGCTGCTGCGCTGGTGGAGCCGTACCCCGCCATGGGGTCGGCGGTACGGGATCTGCGTGCACGCGCGGCTTCGCTTGCGGGCGGCACGTTCACTTTGGCGCTGTTCGGAGCATTCAGCGCCGGCAAATCCTCCTTCGCCAACGCGTTGCTGGGCGAAGCTGTACTACCCGTCTCGCCGCATCCAACAACAGCGGCGATTAACCGAATCATGGCTCCTGCCGGGGGCGCGGAGCATGGAACAGCCCGGGTCCGCATGAAGACCCGGGACGCCTTCCAGGAAGATCTTGGCTATTCCTTCCGATTGCTCGGACTGGGTGAGCCTGGAGCGGAGTGGCAGAAGCGAGTACGTTCCCTCTCACCACAGGATGTGCATCCGGCGGGGCGCCCGCATTACAGCTTTTTGCAGGCAGCGGCAGCCGGCTGGGAAGAAACAGCGGACCAGTTAGGTCAGGATGTGCTGGTGGATCTGGACGGTTATCGTAACTTTGTCGCTAACGAGAAAAAGTCCTGTTTTGTAGACAGTATCGATCTCTATTACAGTTGCGATGTGACTGAACAAGGCATTGTACTGGTAGACACACCAGGAGCGGACTCCGTGAATGCTCGTCATACGGGTGTAACCTTCAATTATATGAAGAATGCGGATGCACTCATTTTTGTAACGTATTACAACCATGCTTTCTCACAAGGAGATCGACAGTTCCTGAATCAGTTGGGACGTGTTAAAGATAGTTCTGCCATGGATCAGATGTTCTTTGTTGTGAATGCCAGTGACTTGTCTTCCTCTGAGGAAGAACTGGAGCAGGTTCTCGATCATGTGAGTACCCAACTGCGCAGTAATGGAATTCGGGCACCACGACTCTTCCCGGTATCCAGCATACTGGCGATGGAAGGCAAGATGGCAGGTGATTCGAAGCTGCTTGAGCAATCCGGTTTTATCCGTTTTGAGGAAGAGTTCAACCAATTTGCAGGCAGAGAATTAGCCGATCTTGCTGTAGGTGGAGCTTCCGAAGAGATGGCACGTGTCATTCAGCGGCTGAAGAAGCGTGCGGAAGATGCGGCTCAGGGGGAGGAAGTATTGCAACAACGGCGGGATGAACTGGAGACGATCCAGGGACAGTCACGCCAGCGCATACAGCAACTTGCAGCAAGATCCATGAAGGAAGAATTGTCACAGGAAACAGCAGAATTGCTCTTCCATGTGCGGCAGCGACTTGCCTATCGCCTTGGTCTATTCATGGCAGAAGCATTCCATCCATCTGTACTTCGGGAGGATCGGGGCAATCTGAAGATGGCTTTTGCAGCCTGTGGACGTGAACTGTTACGTATGATTGCCATTGAACTGGAGCAGGAACTGCTTGCTACCACCCTCAGACTTGAACAGGCGGGTCAGACCTGGCTGATGAAGCAAGTTACGGAATGTATAGATGAGGTTAGGCAGTTATCAGGGGGCGTGGATGTGTCACTGCCACTGAACGAACGCTGGAGTACACCTGTGCTTGAAGAAGTTCGTCTGGAAGAACCGTCTGGATGGAAAAGCTATTTGAATTATTTCCGCAGTCCGAAACAGTTCTTCGAAGGAGATGGACGTCAGCGATTACAGGAGGAACTTGATCCTGTCCTCAAACAGATGATCATTGAAGTTCTTCCTGCTGCGCAAGACAAACTGATTCAGTTTTATGACAACCAGATTTGTCAATCCTTGCAACACCAATCCCGTCAGTTGGAAGAACGTCTGGACGAGGCGGTAAGTGGAATTCAAGATACACTGGAGAGCGGAATTCCGGCGGAGCAATGGACCAGCTTGTCTAACCAACTGGAACAGATTGAACGCAGTTAAAATCACGGCATAACGCGTATTCTCTGGAAGTCTTTGTAAAACAAAATGAATGATACAGCAACACATTGAAAATGTTGCGAAAATCAACCCAAAAGGGCCCCTGCCGAAAAGGCATATAGGGAGCCTTTTTTTGGTACGAACAACCTGAAATAAAGAGAATATTCAAACATTTGATTGAAAGGTGGGTATTTACCTTCGTTAATGCGTCAATAAGCTGAAAGCAGGCAGAATATGGTCTGTTATTCGCTTTGCCGCGAATGGGGTACGGTGATAAACTTCATAAATGTTCATAGTATTTTTGAACGACATAAGAGGAGGAGAAACATGGATGTTCTTAGGCAACTGCAAACCTTTTTTTGGGAAAAGCGAACGTATTTATTTGTATCAATCTTGTTCCTCGCCTTAGCGACCGCACTTGGGTTGGTGTATCCGTACATGCTGAGGATACTGATTGATGACATCATTGTTCCGCGAACTTTTGAAGACGTTCCCATAATTGCCTTGACTGTGTTAGGTGTAGTTATTTTGAAAGCGGGAATGCAGTTTTTACATGGCTTTTTTGGAGGACGCTTGGGTAACTTCCTGGCGTACAGACTTCGTAATGCATGTTACGAAAAGCTTCAATTTTTATCCTTCCGTTATTATGATACGGCCAAGACAGGTGATCTGATGTCCCGCCTCACGGGAGATTTGGAAGCCATCCGTAACTTTATCGGATTTGGTTTCGCCCAGATTCTTAACATGGTTTTCATGGTCGTATTCGGCGCAATCATGATGATGACCATGAGTTGGCAGCTTACGCTGTTCACACTCATATGCATCCCATTACTTGCCTTCGTTGCGCTGAGATTCGAATCCAAAATTCACCCTGCGTTTCAGGAGATGCGGCTGGCGCTCAGTTCACTGACAACAGCGGTACAGGAGAATATCACTGGCGTACGTACGGTAAAATCCTTTGCACGTGAGCCTTATGAAGTGGAGAAATTCTCCATACGTAATGAGCGTTACAAGACAAATCAGATTCATGCCGCAACATTGTGGAGTCGCTATTTTCCGATCATGGAGATTCTTGCTTCGGTGAGTATCGTGCTGTTGCTGGTGATCGGTGGAAGAATGGTTATACAGAAGACGCTGACACTTGGTGAACTCGTTGCCTTTTTCAGTTTGATCTGGTACATAATCGGTCCAATGTGGAACCTTGGGTTCCATATCAACAACTATACGCAATCCAAAGCTTCAGGTGAACGGGTGCTCGAACTGCTGAATACGCCAGTGGATGTGGAAGAAACGCAAGATCCGGTCATTGTGGAGGCAGACCAGGTGAACGGTCATGTGACATTTGAATCCGTTACCTTTGCCTACGGCAACAAAATGCCAGCAGTAACCGATATTAATTTTGACGCTGCACCCGGTTCTGTAATCGGTTTCCTCGGGGGAACAGGGTCAGGTAAATCGACCATCATTCAGCTTCTGATGCGTGCCTATAACGTGAACTCAGGAACGATCAAGCTGGATGGCAAAAACATTAAAGACATAGGCATCCGCAGTTTGCGGAGTCAGATCGCTTCTGTTTTCCAGGAAACATTCCTGTTCTCATCCAGCATTCGTAATAATATTTCCTACGGGCTTAAGAACGTCACCATGGATGAGATCATCCGTGCAGCCAAGCTGGCCAAGGCTCATGACTTCATTATGGAGTTCCCGGACGGATATGACACGGTGGTTGGTGAGCGCGGTATGGGTTTATCGGGTGGACAGAAACAGCGGATTGCGATTGCAAGGGCTTTGCTGAAAAATCCAAAAATTCTGGTACTTGATGATGCAACCAGCGCCGTGGACATGGAGACAGAACACGAGATTCAGTCCGGTTTCCAGGAAGTTATGCGCGGCAGAACGACATTTATTATTGCACACCGGATATCTTCACTACGACATGCAGATGAGATTCTGGTGCTCGATGAAGGTCGCGTGGTACAACGTGGCAAACATACCGAACTCATTGAAGTGCCTGGACCATATCAGGATGTTTATAAAATTCAATATGCAGATTATATTGCCCGCGGTAAGCGGGAGGCTGGGGAGCAGGTGAATTCATGAGTGCCGAAACGATAGCAGACAGGCGCGAGGCAAAAGTGGCCTCTGAGAAGAAACTGAATGAACGATTTGTGTATCAGGATGATGAAATTATTGAAAAACCGTTTAACTGGAAAGAATTTGGACGTTTATTTGCATACATGAAACCTTATGCGAAACAACTGTTACCACTCGTTATTCTAATGATGATTTTGGGTACCATAACAAAATTGTCCGTACCTTTTCTGATCAGTCTGGCAATTGACCGGGCCATCGCACCGGCAACGGGGTTGCCAAGCATGACCATGCTTTATCTTATCGCAGGCTCCATATTTGTGTTGTATCTCATCCAGTGGGCTGCCAATACGTACCGGATCAAATTGACAAACATTATCGGACAGCGTGTTATTTATGACCTTCGCTCGGATCTGTTCAAGCATATCCAGAAGCTGTCCTTTAACTTTTTTGACAAAAGACCGGCAGGTTCCGTACTGGTGCGTGTTACGAATGATATTAACTCCCTTCAGGATCTGTTCACCAATGGTGCAGTGAACGTCATGATCGACTGCGTACAGTTGCTCGGGATCATTGTGATCTTGCTGTTGATTAACTGGAAACTGGGTCTTGCCGTGATCATTACGGTGCCAATCATGTTTATCATCTCGACCAAACTGCGGGTGCTGATCCGTCGGGCTTGGCAGGATGTGCGCATGAAGAACTCTCGGATAAACTCCCACTTGAATGAATCCATTCAGGGGATTCGAGTGACTCAGGCTTACACACAGGAAAAAGAGAACATGAAATATTTTGACAACATGAACCTGTCCAGCAAAAAGTCATGGGATAGAGCATCAGCGATGAACCAGGGCTTTGGACCGCTGATTGAGATTACCGGCGGATTCGGTACATTAATCCTTTTCTGGTTTGGTGCTTACCTGATTCAGGAAGGTCAGTTGACCGTGGGATTACTTGTCGCTTTTGCCAACTATGTCGGCAACTTCTGGGACCCAATCAACCGTCTGGGACAGATGTACAATCAGTTGCTGGTTGCAATGGCATCATCGGAGCGTATCTTCGAATTCATGGATGAAAAACCAAGTATTGCGGATAAACCAGGTGCCAAGCCACTTCCTTCTATTAAAGGAGATATCGCATTCGAAAATGTGGTGTTCGAATACGAGAAGGGCAGACAGGCGCTAAAAGGGATCAGCTTCTCAGCGGCTGCGGGACAATCGATTGCACTTGTTGGTCATACGGGCTCAGGTAAAAGTACGATCATCAATCTGATCAGTCGTTTCTATGATATATCCGGCGGACGTCTCACCATTGACGGACAGGATGTGCGGGATGTAACGGTAGAGAGTTTACGCAGCCAGATCAGCATTGTATTACAGGATACCTTCATCTTCTCGGGTACGATTCGTGACAATATTCGATTTGGACGACTGGACGCAACGAATGAAGAGGTGGAGGACGCAGCCAAAGCAGTCAATGCACATGAGTTCATCATGAAGCTGCCTGGCGGATATGATACTGAAGTAGAGGAACGCGGGAACGTATTATCCATGGGACAGCGACAACTGTTATCCTTTGCCCGTGCGCTGCTTGCTGATCCACGCATACTGATCCTGGATGAAGCTACAGCCAGTATTGACACGGAGACAGAGCTTAAAATCCAGGAAGCGTTGAAGGTGCTGTTGCAGGGAAGAACGTCCTTTATGGTCGCTCACCGTCTCTCAACCATCCGGAATGCAGATAACATTATCGTCCTGGATCATGGTGAAATTAAAGAAGAGGGTAACCATGAGCAGCTTATCCAAAAACAAGGCGTGTATAATGGATTAATTGAAGCTCAATACAGATTTTTGTGATGAAACCTTCGGAAGCCTGTGAAGCGTCTGAACACATATGAACTTATAACACTCTGGCGTTCTATAGCCTGATCTTTCAATAATAAGCGCATCTTATTCATTGAAGACAGGTTAGAGGATAGCCGGAGTGTTTTTTTTATTCGTTAGTGTGGTATGTTATATTTTTGAAGAATGAAATCAATACAATCGTTCATGGCTGGAGGGAGATCAATGCAGATGGACAACAACGAAATAAATTCAGAGCATTTGGATCACCTGGATCATATGAATTTTAGGCTCCTTCACGTGAATTATACAAGTGATCCAGCGACGGAGTGGCTTCTGAGGAAACACTTCATTGAAACATACATGTTATTATTTGTAGCCAGTGGGCAAGGGTGGTTAAAGATAGATGGCAGTTTCATTGAATTAAAGGCGGGCGGACTGTATGTAGGCTTCCCGGGGCAACTGGTTGAGGCAAATGTGCATTCGTTGGATGAAAGAGGCGTGTATCACATGAGTTTTGATGTCATGTACGCACTGGAGCAGGAGGGTGGAACAGCCCTTGAAATGATGAAGCAACTTTTACGTAATGAAGTAAATGGCGAGGTCAGCTCATCTTCACCCGTTGCTGTTGGCGTGATCTGTCAGATGATTTACCACCACACGTTGAAGAAGGATGGTTTGCAAAGGTACTATGGTCAGATTCGTTTTCAGGAACTGTTGTATACCATGTTTTACGACGTGGCCCTTACCGAAAAGACGGACCTGGCTTCACCAATTGAACATGTCAAAGGTTACATGGAGCAGAATTATTCGAAGAGATTAACCATTGAGGAATTAGCAAATGTGGCACGAATGAGCCCTCGACATTTCATGCGTTTATTCAAGAAAAGGTATGGTTACAGTCCAGTGGACTATCTAACGCTATACCGAATTAAACAAGCCCAGATCTTAATGAGAAATGATCACAGTTATCGACTCAAGGATGTGGCATCGTACGTGGGTTATCAGGATGAGACGTATTTCCGGCGTAAATTCAAGCAAATCTCTGGCATTCCACCAGCAGCGTTTATACGTAATAGCAAACAAAAAATTGCTACAGTTCATTCTGTGAGCATTGGTATACTGCTTGCATTGCAGATCATTCCCTGTGCCGCGCCGGCAAGTCATCCGTGGACATACTATTACCGACGTAAATATGAAACGGACAAAGTTATGCCACTCGCAGAGAGTGAGACCACCTGGCTGGAACAGCTTCGATTAGTTAAACCTGATTACATTATTACTGTTGGGACGGAGTCTGAGGATTTGCAAAGACAGCTTCATTCCACTGCTCCTGTGTGTGACCTCCCGTGGGAAAAAGGAGATTGGAGAGAGCATTTGAGATATGTTGCAAGCTTTTTGGACAGGTCTGATATTGCAGAGGTATGGCTTCAAAGATATGAAGAGAAGGCAACGACCATAAAGGACCAGCTTGAGGATTTCATACGAAAAGACAGATTAGTTGTACTCAAAGTTTATGGTGAAGCGTTGCAAATGTTAGGCCCAAGGAGCATTGCTTCCGTTTTTTACGTTGATATGCAAATGGAGGGTCCCGAAGGAGTTGAGACTTATTGGGAACGGGGCACAGTAACCATTAAGGAGTTATCTGTTCTCAACGTGGAAAGAATATTATTGATTGTTGGTGATGATGAGACATCCAGGCAGACATGGTCTGCTGTACGTAAGTCTGAAGAATGGCTTGCGTTGTTAGCGGTACAGAATGGCAGAATGGATATCCTTTTGTCGAGCGTCCTGCTGGACTACACTGCGTTTACTCATGAGCTTATGTTGGATGAAATATTAAAGTTATGGCAAGATCGTCCATAGCAAAAAGTCTGAATAGTCAATATCATACCTGAACATATTTTAATATACTTACTCCTATATCAAATGATAATGATAATTATTATTAATTAGACGTTGTCATAACTAAATGCCATATAGGGGGTACATAAAGAATGAGATTCAGATGGTTAACGGTACTATGCACCATGATGTTGGTGCTCATTATTGCGGCTTGCGGTACAGCGGGGAAAGATGAGGCCACGAGCGAAGGTCAGAAGACTGGTTCTGCCAATACATCCACAACAGAAACAAGTCAGGTAAAAAAAGTGACGACAAAGATGGGAGAAATTGAAATCCCGGTTGAACCACAAAGAGTAGTGGGTCTGTCCCTTGTATATCCGGAGTTTTTGTATGCACTTGGCATCGTACCTGTTGCTGTGCAGAACTATCACGAGGATCATCCTTCTTATTTGGAAGAGCCATTCGCGAATACCATTAAAATGGGCATCGCACGAACGCCGAATTTTGAAGCGGTTATGGAGACAATGCCTGATTTGATTATAGCTCCTGACTGGTGGTCCGAAAAGGATTATGATCAGCTTTCTCTGATTGCACCGACTGTACTTCTTCCACAACGTGATGATTGGCGGGACGAATTGCGTGATATTGCCAAAATTCTGGACAAAGAAGAACAGGCAGAAAAGGTTATTGAAGATTTGGTAGCGAAGGAAAAAGTTGCAGCCGACAAATTAAACGAGATGATCGGAGAAGAAACAGTTCTCTATATTCGAGTCATGGAAAAAGAAATCGTCCTTCACGGGGAGAACCTTGACCGTGGAAACTTCGTGCACAAGCGTCTGGGTATGAATCCGCTCCCGAATTTCCCGAAAGATCAAGTTGCCATGTCCGTATCCATGGAAGTGTTGCCTGAATACGATGCAGATCACTTGATCGTTCAACTGGATGACGATAAGAATCCTGAAATTAAGAAGAAATTTGAAGAGATGTTGGCAACTTCACTATGGAAAAATCTGAAAGCAGTCAAAAATGATCATGTGTACATGGTTGGTGGTAAAGAATGGCTCAATCTGGGGATGTCTCCACTGGCTGATCAGTATGTTATTGATGACATTGTAGCTGTTTTTGAAGAGAAAAATAAATAAAGCAAACGGTTCATGTTACACATATCTCTAAATTCACTACTAAATAACAGGATGTGTCCAAAATGAATGAAGAAGATATCTATGATGTAACCATCATTGGAGGCGGACCGGCAGGATTATATGCGGCCTTTTATGCCGGGATGCGTGATATGAGAGTTAAGATCATTGACGGCAAAGACCAACTTGGTGGTTTTCTGCATACCTATTCCGAAAAAACTATTTGGGATGTGGGTGGCCTGCCACCAATGAAGTGTTCAAAGTTGATTGAGTATCTGGTTCAGCAGGCGAATACCTTTAATCCAACGGTTGAATTGAATTGCATAGTAGATCGGTTCGCTCGACTGGACAACGATATTTTGGCTCTGTATACTGCTGAAGGCGACATACACTATACGCGTACAATCATTGTCGCAGTAGGCCGCGGTATCGCAGAAATTCAGAAATTGGAGCTTCAGGAGCCGATTCAATATGAGCATGAGAATCTTCATTACACCGTGCAAAATCCAGAACATTTTTCCGGGAAGCGTGTGCTCATTTCAGGAGGAGGCAACAGTGCAGTAGATTGGGCAATTGAACTTGCTCAACTTGCACGGAGCGTAGTGGTCGTCCACCGAAAAAATGAGTTTCGTGCAATGGAACGCAATGTTAGCGAGATGAACAATGTAACGGATGTCAGAACACCATATAGCATCACACGGCTTCATAATCATGGTGAACGTATCCATCAGGTTGTAATTACGCATATGGAGAGTCAGGAAAATGTATTGTTAGATGTGGATGAAGTCGTAGTTAGTCATGGATATAAAAGCAATTTAAGTGATCTTGCCAGTTGTGGCTTAGAAATGGACGATGGAATGGTTCTAATGAGCCAACATGCGAATACGAACCTCCCGGGTATTTTTGCTGCAGGGGATTGTGCAACTCACGATAGCAAAGTCAGACTTATTGCCGGAGCCTTCAACGATGCGATTTTAGCTGTAAATAGTGCGAAAAAATACTTGACTCCAGATGCTCCCATGATGGCGTACGTCTCCTCCCATAATGAAATTTTCAGAGAAAAAAACAAACAAATCCCAAGGTTCTAAACTTGGGGTTTGTTTACTTATTCATGTTCACTGGAGTATTAAAATCTGCTGTTTCAACATATCCTTATTTCTGGGAAGAATGGAAAGGTTGACGAATCTGTAAGCGATAATTGTAAAATTTGATCGAAAAAACACAAAAAATCTTGTAAAATTCACAAGAAAAATAGGGAGCACTCTTGCAATCTTTAACCAAAACCCCGAAAATAGAGAGACAGATATAGAAGATTTCTCTTTGGGAGGATTGGAAAGAACATGTGGGGTGCTCCTTTTACGGCTCAAGCCAAAAAAATGCTGCTACTAGGCAGTGGAGAATTGGGAAAAGAGGTCGTTATTGAGGCCCAACGACTGGGAGTAGAGACGATCGCTGTTGATCGTTATGAGAACGCACCTGCAATGCAGGTCGCGCACCGGTCTTACTGCATCGACATGCTGGATGCCGAAGCTTTGAAACAATTGATCCGTAAAGAAAAACCTCATTACATCGTACCTGAGATTGAAGCTATTGCAACAGAAGCTTTACTGGAGCTTGAGGAAGAGGGATTTTGTGTAGTACCTACTGCCCGAGCTGCACGTCTAACGATGGATCGCGAAGGCATCCGTCGGCTTGCAGCCGAACAATTGAAACTTCCGACAGCTGATTACCTTTTTGCGGACAACCTGGAACAACTTCAGGAAGCCGTACGTGAGCTTGGCACACCTTGTGTCATTAAACCATTAATGAGTTCTTCCGGCAAAGGGCAGAGTGTATGCCGAACACCGGGCGACGTAGAGGATTGCTGGAACATTGCTCTTTCGGGGGCTCGTGGCAAATCCGTTCGTGTTATTGTGGAGAGCTTTGTGCAATTTGACAGTGAGATTACATTACTTACCGTTAGGTCTGTATCAGGCACCGTATTTTGTCCTCCGATTGGTCATATTCAGAAGGATGGGGATTATGTCGAATCCTGGCAGCCTCATGCAATGACTCCTGAGCAATGGCAGCAAGCTTGTCATATTGCCAAATCCGTCACGGATGAACTTGGCGGGTATGGACTGTTTGGAGTGGAATTGTTCCTCACATCGGATGGTGTTGTGTTCAGCGAGGTATCTCCTCGTCCGCATGACACAGGTATGGTTACAATGGTGACGCAAGACAGTTCCGAGTTTGCGCTGCATGTACGTGCAATTCTTGGTTTTCCGGTCACAGGTGTACATCTGTTGACACCGGGAGCTTCAGCAACGCTGAAGGCTAATGATGAAACATCTGACTTTACTGTAGGCGGGATTGAAGAAGCACTGGCTCTTCCTCGTACTCAGATTCGTGTATTTGGCAAACCTGAGACCAAAGTAGGACGCCGAATGGCTGTAGCTTTAAGTGCTGGTCAAGATGTGGAAGAAGCTCGTAAAACAGCGGTGCAAGCCGCTAATATGCTGAAAGTGGAGGTAAATCATGTCCAATAATGTTGAGGCCCCTGTACTGATGATCCGAGAGTGTGAACTACGAGATGCTGAAGCGGTAACGGGACTGATGCGAGAGGTCAGCTATCCGACAACAACCAATGTCATGAAAGAACGTATTGAATGTTTGGAAACCAATCCAAACGCATGCATGCTTGTTGCCGAAGTGGATGAACAAATTATTGGTGTGATTGGCTTGCAATGTGTGCAAAGTCATGCCTATCCAGAACCTGCCGCACAAATTACTTCCCTGATTGTAGGTCAAGAACATCGTGGTGGTGGGATTGGCCGTCGTCTGATGGCTCGTGCCGAAGATTGGGGCAGACAGCAAGGTGGTAAACAACTCTTTGTCACAGGTGCAAACCGTGAAGTGACTTCAACAACGTACTCTTTTTATGAGCACATTGGTTTTCAGAAGAGAGGTTATCGGTTCAGTAAAGTTCTTCTATAGTACAAATAAAGTTTCTTCTATTGCATGGAAATTCTCATGATATCCTGATCTGCACTTTCTTGTGTGGTGAATGATAAATAGATGGTGAAGCGACATTCGACTAGCATTTTTAGTCCGAATGTCTTTTTTTTATGGCTAAAAAATGACAAAAAAGTTACTTTTCCATATTTTATAGGTTCACAATCTCCTGTCGAATTGATATACTGCTAGAGTATTAATTACAAAGTTGTAATAACTAATCTTAAGGAGATGAATGAATTTGAAAAAGAAATGGATGAAAACTGTCGTAACGAGTAGTCTGACAGCCGTACTGGCCGTAGGGGTAATGCTTCCTGCTTCCGCGTCTGCTGCAGATTCAACATATAAGACTATCACAACGTACAAAATTACAAGCACAGACAGCTTGAAAGCTTACATTGAGAAATGGCTCAAACAAAATGGATACACCGTATCCGAGGGGCAAATTGTAGAGAAACCTGCTACGCAGCCTGATCAAACGACGAAACCTGCTGAGCCGACAACAAAACCAACTCAACCAACAACAAAACCTGCTGAGCCTACAACTAAGCCTGAGCAACCGACTAAACCAACACAACCAGCTCAAGAAGAAAAACCGGAAACTACACCGGCTAAAGATCCTTCAAACACAGGTAATACAGGTAACAATACAAGTAATAATGGTAGCGAAAGCACACAATCCGACTTTGCTACTCAAGTTGTAAAACTTGTGAACGCTGAGCGTGCTAAAGCAGGTCTGAACGCTCTGACTTCAGATACACTTCTGGACAAAGTAGCTGTTGCTAAAGTAAAAGATATGAGTAACAATAACTATTTTGATCACCAGTCACCTACGTATGGTTCTCCGTTTGATATGATGAAACAATTCGGAGTAACTTACAGCTATGCAGGTGAGAACATTGCCCAAGGACAAAAAACACCACAGGAAGTGGTTACAGCTTGGATGAATAGTGAAGGTCACCGTGCCAATATTCTGAGCAAAAACTTTACGCATATCGGTGTAGGTTTCTACAACGGATACTGGGCACAAGAGTTTATCGGTAAGTAATCGATTTATAATGAAGAAAGTATGAATTTCTTTACCACAAGGTTATGCCAGCACACAGTTCAAATCTGTGTATGGCATAACCTTTTTTCCGTAAAATGACATATAAAAAATGAATTCTGTGAATGCAGCGCCAAAGTTTGCAAATTAACGACAGAACATTTATGTTATTTAGGAATAGCATCATCAGGGCGTGTCTGAAAACTCCGAAGTAAGCGGATTTTCAGACACGCCTTAATGTAAAGTCATTATAAATTATAAAGCACCCGGACTGGTGTACATGAGTGGAGATGTGATGATGAAAAAGAAAAAAAGCCTGGATTCAGCACCATGGATCTGGAGAACTGTCAGTACAGTATCCATCTTGGCAACTTTGTTGTTGTTATTTGGATTTGGTTACGCCATAAAAGACGTGATTTTCCCCGAGGGAGATTCCGCATTAACGACAGGCCAGGAGGCAACTGCTCCATCTAAGGATATCGAGGGGGAACCGGCTGTCGTGGAAGATGGCAAGATTCGGATGGCCGTCATCGGTGATTCTCTGGCAAGAGGCACGGGCGATGATGAAGGACTCGGTTTTGTGAGACGTGCAGGGAATCTGCTTAAAGATAAAGGATATGACGTTCAGGTTCTTAATAATCTGGGTGTAAACGGTTTGAGAACAGATGCTTTATTGGAAAAACTCGATGAGCAAGGCGTACGTTACGTCTTACAACAATCCAATTTTATCTTGCTCTCGATCGGCGCAAATGATTTGTTCCAGGGAGGACAAGTTCTACAGGGGGAAGATCCGCCAACAGCAGAGCAGCTGGCAGCGGCTTTGCCGGAAACATCGAAGCGCCTTCAAGAGATATTGAAGAAAGTCAAAGAAATTAATCCCGATGCGCAGATTGCGTACATAGGGTTGTACAATCCATTTGGCGATGTGAAGGAACTGGAGAAGCCAGGTAATGCAGTGGTGGCTGCATGGAACGATGCTGCACTGGCTATTTTGAACAATGAGGACAAGATGACACTGGTCCCTACATTCGATTTGTTTGAAAATCATCTGGGGGAGTATCTCTCGTCAGATCATTTCCATCCCAACGGACAAGGTTATGAGCAAATCGCAGTTCGGATTGCACAGGAATTCCAGGCAGATACATCGGCAGAAGGGAGCGGAAATTAAATGGCAGAGCAGCAGTATGATTCCGTCCTATCCGTACAGAATCTGAAAAAGCGGATCGGACGCAAATGGATCATTAAGGACGTTACATTTGACGTAAAACCTGGTGAAATCTTCGGATTTCTCGGTCCCAACGGTGCCGGCAAAACAACTACGATACGGATGCTGGTCGATCTAATCAAACCAACAGAAGGGAAAATTAAAGTCTGTGGTTATGATGTGAATCGGGACCCTGAGCGCGCTTTGAAGTATGTAGGCTCCATTGTTGAAAATCCGGAGGTATATACATATCTGACAGGGTGGGAGAACCTGGAGCATTTCGCTCGCATGCAACCAGGTGTGGACAATGAACGAATTCAGGAAGTTGTAGATATTGTGCGTCTGGATCAGCGGATTCACGATAAAGTCAGAACGTACTCATTGGGTATGCGTCAACGGCTCGGTATTGCACAAGCGCTACTTGGGCGACCGCGTCTGCTTATTCTGGATGAACCGACAAATGGTCTTGATCCAAAAGGGATTAAGGAACTTCGTGTCTTTATTAAGCAACTTGCCAGCGAAGGTATGGCTGTATTTGTCAGCAGTCACTTGTTAAGTGAGATCCAGCTTCTCTGTGACAGAGTAGCCATTATCAGTGCTGGGCGTGTGCTTGCTGTTGGAGGTGTAAGCGAACTGATTGAAGATCATTCGAAGTTGGCTATATGGCATGTTTCACCACTGGAGCAAGGCAAAAAAATGTTGCAGGATGCAGGCATTGCTCTGGTAGGTCGACCTGCGGATGTGATGGATGATACCATTGTTGCGGGCCTTGGTCCCAACGCTGTGGTTGCCGAGATGCACGAAGATCGAATTCCTGATATGGTGCAACAGATGGTTCAAGCTGGTATACAGGTTGAAGGGGTACAGCGGATTCAGCCTACGCTTGAACAACTATTCTTAAAAATGACAGAAGGTGAATCCATTGAGTAATATCATGCCGCTGATTCGCAATGAAACGATTAAGATGGTGAAGAAAAAACGGCTTTATATTATATTTATTGTACTTGCGGTCCTGGTACCGATGTTTACGTATGCCCAGATGAAATCTGCGGAGAATAATCGCGACAAGTTTGGCGGCGATTGGCGTCTTGAACTGCAACAGGCCATCACAGACAATCAAAATTCGCTCGGTAGTGATCGGGTACCTGAAGAGTACAAAAAATATAGAACAGTATATATCCAGCAGATGCAGTATTATCTTGAGAATGACATCAATCCCAAAGAACCGGGCGGTGTCACCTTTACGCGGGAGTTCATGAACAACGCGGTTGGATTGTTTATTCCACTGTTAATCATGGCTATTGCTTCAGATCTTGTTTCTGGTGAACGTACGACAGGTACGATTAAAATGCTTTTAACGCGTCCGGTTAGACGCTGGAAAGTGCTTTTGAGTAAATTAATTACGCTGATTATGTTTGTTTCGATCATAGTGGTATCAGCCTACATTATATGTTATGTCATATCGGGTGCGGTCTTTGGTTATAAAGGCTTCAACATGCCAATCTTCACAGGATTCAAAGTTGTGGGAACAGATGTCGATATGTCGGCAGTGCATGCTGTAGACCAGTGGCTGTATATGCTCATGCAGGCAGGACTGATCTGGTTTGTGAGTGTAATTGTGGCTATGCTTGCATTTATGGTATCTGTGCTTGTGCGCAGTACTGCTGCAAGTATCGTTATCATGATGGCCGCTTTGATTGCAGGAACAATCTTGACCAGTATGGCAGCGTCCTGGCAGACCGCGAAGTATTTGTTCATGGTTAACCTCGAACTTCCGAATTATTTGTCTGGCGGGCTACCTCCAATCGAGGGTATGAATTTAGGTTTTTCCCTTATTGTGCTTAGTGTTTGGGGCATTGCTTCACTCATTGTGTCATTCCTTGTCTTTACGAAACGGGATATCTTGAATTAAAATGGACAAGGATAAGAAAACATCTGTTTGCATTTTAGGCATTTTTTTAGTTGCAAGTTAAGAAGGGGGAGCATGAATGGTCGAGCAAATCGATATGTCGGCAGGTTCGACAGGCGGAGGACAGGGGTCTTCAGGCTACGACGCGGACGACATTCAAGTACTTGAAGGGTTGGTAGCGGTACGGAAACGGCCGGGGATGTACATCGGCAGCACCAGCACTTCAGGTTTACATCATTTGGTATGGGAAATTGTCGACAACGCTGTCGACGAACATCTCGCCAAATTCTGCTCCAAAATCGATATCACGCTGCATAAGGACGGTTCTATTACGGTTCAGGATAACGGAAGGGGAATTCCGACAGGTATACATAAAACAGGGATTCCTACTCCCCAGGTCGTGTTTACGATTTTGCACGCAGGCGGAAAGTTCGGTGGATCAGGATACAAAAAATCAGGCGGTTTGCACGGTGTAGGTGCGTCAGTTACTAACGCATTGTCCGAGTGGCTTGAAGTCGAGATTTTCCGTGATGGCAAGATTCATCGTCAGCGATTCGAGTATTGGAAGGACAAAAAAGGGATTGAACATGTCGGTGAACCGGTCTCCGGTCTCGAAGTGTTGGGCAATACCAATCGGACAGGTACAAAAGTTACATTTAAACCGGATATTCGGGTGTTCCAGAGCGGTATTCAATTTAATTATGATACATTGGCAGAACGTCTTCAGGAGATTGCTTTTCTGAATTCGGGTCTGAGAATTGTGCTCAAGGATGAACGTTCGGGCAATCAGGATGAATACATGTATGAAGGTGGAGCAAGCCAGTTTGTTGCTTTTCTTAACGAAAATAAAGATGTGTTGCATGATGTTATTCACTTCTATGCGGAGAAGGATGACATTGAAGTCGAAGTGGCAATCCAGTATAACGCGGGTTATACCGAAACGCTGGCTTCGTTCGTGAACTCGATCTCTACTCGGGGTGGCGGTACACATGAGACCGGATTCAGGGCTGCGTATACTCGTGTAATGAATGACTACGCGCGGCGTACCAGCATGATTAAGGAAAAAGATAAAAACCTCGAAGGCAATGATTTGCGTGAGGGTATGATGGCCGTCATCAGTGTCAAGATGTCAGAGGTTGAGTTCGTAGGTCAGACCAAGGATCAGCTCGGCAGCGCTTCCGCTCGAAGTGCAGTGGATTCGGTCGTGTCAGAGAATATTCAACGGTTCCTGGAAGAAAACCCGCAGGTAGCGCAAACGTTAATTCGCAAAGCCGTCCAAGCCTCCAGAGCCAGAGAAGCAGCCCGCAAAGCACGTGATGATATGCGCACAGGCAAGAAACGTAGCGAAAGTTCCAACCTGAACGGCAAACTAACACCGGCGCAATCAAAGGATTTTACCCGAAATGAGTTATTTATTGTCGAAGGGGATTCCGCAGGTGGTTCTGCCAAACAGGGACGTGACTCGAAGATTCAGGCTATTCTGCCGCTCAAGGGAAAACCGCTCAATCCGGAAAAATCAAAGCTGGCCGACATTCTCAAAAATGAAGAATACCGCGCCATTACAGCGGCAATCGGGGCGGGCATAGGAACCGAATTTGCAGTTGAAGACAGCAATTATTCCAAAATTATCATTATGACCGATGCGGATACGGACGGCGCACATATTCAGGTGTTGCTGTTGACCTTCTTTTATCGTTATATGAAGCCTTTAATTGATGCAGGCAAAGTATATATTGCTCAGCCGCCATTGTACAAACTTACTCGTAAGTCTGGTAAGCTTGCGAGTGTTCGATATGCATGGACGGATGAAGAACTGGCGAATTATATGAAGGAATTCGGTAATAATGTTGAGCTTCAACGTTATAAAGGTCTTGGTGAGATGAATCCGGATCAACTGTGGGAGACAACAATGAATCCGGAAACTCGTGCGATGCTGAAGGTACAGATTGTTGATGCAGCAAAAGCAGAACGTCGTGTATCTACGCTCATGGGTGATAAGGTTGATCCGCGGAAACGCTGGATTGTAGAGAACGTCGACTTTACAGAGTACGAAGAATAGAAGGTGCTTGGAATGAGTCCATCAGAACAATTTATGCCGGCCTTTCTCGAAGAGGTCGTTGGGGACCGTTTCGGTCGCTACTCCAAATATATTATTCAGGATCGAGCCATTCCGGATGTCCGGGATGGGTTGAAGCCAGTACAACGGCGTATTCTATACGCCATGTACGATTCAGGTAATACGCCTGACAAGACTTACCGCAAATCTGCCAAAACCGTTGGGGACGTAATGGGTAATTATCATCCACATGGTGACTCATCCATATATGAGGGTATGGTGCGGATGGCTCAGCCATGGAAAATGGGCCATATGCTCGTGGACGGTCATGGTAACTGGGGATCACAGGATGATGACCCGGCAGCGGCGATGCGGTATACGGAGGCCCGTTTGTCGCCCATCGCGATGGAGATGCTTCGCGATATCGAGAAACGGACGGTTCTGTTTAAGGATAATTTTGATAATACGGCCAAAGAACCGGTTGTATTGCCATCCCGTTATCCGAACTTGCTGGTTAATGGTGTCAGCGGTATTTCCTCCGGATTTGCAACGGAGATTCCTCCACACAATTTACGTGAAGTCATTGATGCTTCGATCGCTGTGATGGAGAAACCGTCGATTGAGCTGGACGAAATCATGATGTTTATGAAGGGTCCTGACTTTCCAACAGGCGGATTGATTATGGGCGGTGACGGCATTCTGGATGCCTATCGCACAGGTAAGGGACGGATCTATATCCGGTCCAAAACCGAGATTGAAAACATGCGCGGTGGCAAACAGCAGATCGTCATTACCGAAATTCCTTATCAGGTCGTGAAGTCTCGTCTGGTTACAGCGATGGAGAACATCCGACTTGAGAAGAAGGTTGAAGGTATTGCCGAAGTGCGTGATGAGAGCGGACGTGAAGGTCTGCGAATCGTGGTTGAGTTGAAAAAAGAAGCGGACGCACAAGGTATTTTGGCTTATTTGCTGAAGAAAACCGACCTGCAGGTCACCTATAATTTCAATATGGTTGCGATTGTGAATAAAGCACCTCATCAATTAGGATTGAAATCGATTCTCGAGGCTTACATTGCCCATCAGCGGGAGGTTGTAACATTCCGTACCCGGTTTGAGCTGGAGAAGGCGCAAGACCGTGCGCATGTGCTCGAGGGCTTGGTAAAAGCACTTAACATCCTTGATGAGGTCATTGCGGCCATCAAAGCGTCGAAGAACCGTCAAGATGCCCAAAACAACCTGATGTGGATGTTTGGATTTACGGAACGCCAAGCGGATTCCATCCTTACGTTGCAATTGTACCGTTTGACGAATCTGGAGATCAATTCTCTGGAGAAGGAACTCGGTGAACTGATGAAAAAGATTGCACAATTACAATCCATTCTGGATAGCGACCGCAAGCTCATCGGAGTCATCCGCAAGGAATTGATGGAGATTCGTGAGAAATACGGCATAGACCGTCGTTCTGCGATCCAGGGTGAAGTGGAAGAACTTAAGGTTAATCTCGAAGTACTTGTGAATGCGGAAGATGTATTTGTTACGTTATCCAAAGAGGGATATGTGAAACGTACAGGCATGCAGTCCTTTACACGTTCTGGTGGTGAACGGAGCGGAAGTGGTGTAAAAGACGGCGATTATATCGCTCAGGTTCTGGAAGTAAATACGCTTGAGAACTTGCTTGTCTTTACGAGGAAAGGTCAGTATTTCCTGTTACCTGTTCACCAGGTACCTGAATTCAAGTGGAAAGATCCAGGCACAGCCATTGTGAATGTCATTCCCCTTGCGAAAGATGATCGTATTGCAAGTGTGCTTGCTGTGAAATCCTTTGAAGAGCCAAACCACAGTCTGGTCTTCGTTACGCGAAGAGGACAGGTGAAACGGACGGAGCTGAAGGATTACGTGACCAAGCGTTCCGGTGCAGTTGCGGCTTGTAAAGTGGGCAAGGATGATGAAGTGTTATCTGTACATCTGAGTACAGGTGGTCAAGATATTATGTTGATTACAAAAGAAGCCATGGCGATTCGTTTCCGAGAGGATGAGGTTAATCCAATGGGACGTGTATCCGGTGGTGTTCGTGGTATTCAGTTAAGAGATACAGATGAAGTTGTATCCGCTATATGGGTAGAAGGAGATGAAGGTGAAGTTGCCGTGTTGTCCGATCTGGGATATGGTAAACGATCATTACTTCTGGATTACGCTATACAGAGCCGTGGAGGCAAGGGGCTTGCCACATTCGAGTTCAAAGAAGGCAAACGTGTGAAACCGAATGGTAGCCGTATTGTTGGAGCGTTTTATTGCAAAGAGCAACGTAAGATCACTGTAATGACCAAAGAAGGCCAAGTGTTCCCGATCTCTTCGGAAGGTGTTCCGATTACAGAGCGCAAACATATTGGCAAGCTAATCGTTCATGTGGACAAACAGGACGAGATCGTTGAACTTCTAAGGGACTTCAATGAGAATCAACCACCATCATCTTCATAAAAACAAACAAACGAGACTTTTCGCAGAACAGCTAATCCTGTCATGCGAGGAGTCTTTTTTTGTTGTTCAAAGGCGGATTAGAAGAGGGCATTCATGCGAAGTTTAACAACCTTCGTCGATTACGGTCGATCGCTAGGAAATTGAAAAAAGGCAGCAGGAATGCGGCTTTGGAGCGCGAAAACTTAAGCAGGTGAAGTGATAACCGGTTGCAGAGAGGAGCGATGGAAGATGTATAATTCCGATTTTGCCAAGTGCTGGTCCAGGTTGACCAAAGATTATAAATTGCATATGGATCAAGAGCTGGCACCCTCATTAACGGAGGCTCAGCTGGCTGTTCTGGAGGTACTTGAAGACCATCAGAAGATGAAACCTTCGGATCTGATTCCTTATCTGTCAACTACGCCAGCTGCTGTAACCATGCTGCTCGATCGAATGGAGAAGAATGATCTGATTCGCAGGAATCGGGATAATCAGGATCGACGCATTGTGTGGGTATCTCTATCAGAGAAAGGAAGAATGGAGACAGTGCGGGGAATCACCATCCGTAATGAATTCATGAACTCTGTTCTCAGTAACATTTCGATGCACAATCAACAATTGCTGGTATATCTGTTAGGCAAAATGACAACACCCAAGACCAAAGAGCCTGCCTTATCTACTTCGGTATGATACCATGCTGATTCTTATGAATAACCATAGGAGTGCCTGCTCGTTTCATGCAGGAGCCCTATGGTTATTTTATTTACAAATTACATATGCTACACACTGTGTCCAGGTTAGTTGAGTAAAGGCATGGATGTAACACAGATAGTATGTCCTAATATTATTTTTGTAAATTCATATGTAAAGAGTTGACTATGTAAATATTTTTGTTATAATAAATAATTGTTCCCCTGATATTTCGTGTACGAAATATTATATTCCAAAAGTAAAAGGGTGAAACAATGACTGATACGTATGAAGTATTCTATATTATTAATTCGTTCCGCCAAGTGAATCAAATGCTTTTTCGAGCATTTTGGAATGAAAACAAGGAGATCGAGCTGACTTCGATCCAGTTTATGGTGTTATCCATCCTGAGGGAGCGTCCTTCCATTGGCATCAACGAAGTGGCTGAGCTATGCCATATGGGCAGCAGTTCCATGAGCGCTGTTGTGGAGCGGCTCGTCAAAGGCGAGTATATCGTTCGGACACGTTCGGATGCTGACCGCCGATCCGTTAAGCTTCAGATTACGGATAAAGGGGAACAGGCCCAACAGGAAACGCACCATTTGTGGATGGAAAGAGTGTCACCCATTCTGGATATATCGAAGGAAGACCTTGAGCACCTACTTAGAATTCATAGTCAAATGATTGAAAAGTTAGAAGGAAGAGAGATGAACAACATATGAGTACGACTACTGCTGCAGCTCCATCCTCAGCGATGGACAACATCAAGAAAGGCCCTATTGTAGCGGCATTGTTAATTGGTGCCTTTGTGGCATTCCTGAACCAAACCCTGATGAACGTAGCGCTTCCTAAAATCATGGAAGACCTCGCGATCAATGCAAACAAAGCCCAATGGTTAACTACGGGTTATATGCTCGTCAACGGTGTACTTATTCCGGTTACGGCATATCTGATTGCCAAATTTTCAACGCGTCAAATTTTCATTACAGCCATGACTCTATTTACCATAGGAACGTTAGTCTGTGGTCTTAGTCCAACCTTCACTATTCTGATGGTAGGTCGTGTTATTCAAGCGGCAGGTGCAGGTATCCTGATGCCTCTCATGACCGTTGTATTCCTGACCATCTTCCCAATTGAGAAACGCGGTCAGGCCATGGGAACCATGGGGATTGCGATGATTCTGGCTCCTGCGATTGGGCCTACACTTTCAGGTTATGTGGTTGAGCATTATTCCTGGAGATTGTTGTTCTACATCATCTTGCCATTCTCTATTATTGCAACGGCAATTGGTATTGCTTTTGTCAAAAACGTAACACGTCAGTCCAGACCTAAACTGGATTATCCAGGCGTTATTTTATCTACACTTGGTTTTGGTAGTTTGCTCTACGGATTCAGTGATGCGGGTACCGATGGATGGGGCAGTGCAATTGTCATTGGATGTCTCGTCGTAGGTGCGATATCCCTGATTCTGTTCGTTATTCGTCAACTGACAACAGATCATCCGCTCCTTGAGTTCCGTATTTTTAAATACAACATGTATACATTAACAACGATTATTAACATGCTCGTGACAATGGCGATGTTTGCAGGTATGATCCTGCTTCCTATCTTCCTGCAAAATATTCGTAATTTCTCACCGATTGAATCAGGACTTCTGATGATGCCCGGTGCGATATTGATGGGGATTATGTCCCCAATTACAGGTCGCATATTTGATAAAGTGGGCGCACGCTGGCTTTCGGTTGCAGGTCTTGCCATTACGGCAATTACAACTTTTGGACTGAGTCGTCTGGCAATCGATACTACCTACGGCTACATGATGTTTATCTACACGGCTCGTATGTTCGGTATGTCGATGCTGATGATGCCTATCCAGACAGCAGGTCTGAATCAACTGCCTCAACGTCTGAACGCGCATGGTACAGCGATGTCCAATACATTGCGTACAGTTGCCGGTGCGATCGGTACAGCCATTCTGGTTACTATCATGAGTAGTAAGCTCAAAACACATCTGGCGGATGCAGTGGCTGCTGGCCAAGTTGACCCTAATAATAAGACAGCGATGTTAGCAGCTACAGCAGATGCAACGATTTACGGTGTTAACTATGCATTCATCGTGGCTACTGGAATGACCGTGGTTGCTTTGATCATGGCGTTCTTTATTCGGAAAACAAAACCAGCTGTTGAGCCTGTTACTGTAGAACAGGAAAAAGCGACGGCTACAGCATAACGAATATCAGATAAAACCAAAAAGAGAACTCTAGCAGTCGAAGGGGTAACCCTAACTGCCTGAGTTCTCTTTTTTTGGTGTGCGCGATAGGAGGAGAGTACTTTATTATTCGGGCTGGATCGTTGGGTCGATAAGAAATACAGGATCGGGCTCATGACCGAACTGTTTGAGATTAATGGTTCCGTTCAGTTGAAACTCCACACCTTCGCTAATCAGTTCTGTTTCCTGCATCATGCGCGAGTGTTCGTCCGGTATGGAGATTTCGCCTTTTGCATTGACGACACGGTGCCAGGGCAGACGTTTTTTGCGGCTCATCGAATGCAGAATACGTACGACTTGTCTCGCGGCTCTTGGACTTCCGGCATGGGCTGCAATCTGACCGTAAGTCATCACTTTACCTTCAGGAATCGCTGCGATGATCGCAACGACTTGTTTGGTAAACGGGGTCATCATGATGTCTCCTCTCTGTATCTTAGGTATATAGCTGAAAATATGAAAAAACGTGTCGTTCAGATACAGAATCTGAACGACACGTTGTATGGACAGATGTAACCTGATCCTGTGCACTTATAGAGGTTGTTCGATAATACCGCTTCTGATCCCATCGTATCGGTACTGAAAACCAGTCTTTTGAACACGTACTTATTGAGGTTGTCCAAAAGCTTTTTGGTACACGGCAGCGGGCCATTCTGCCCAGGGGAATTCTCTTGCAGGCAGAGATTGCAGAATAACTTCTTCCTTAGTAACTGGATGAGGAAAAGCAGCAATCGCAGACCATAGAGCAATCTGTTGCCCGGGTTTATTCACGCTTGCGCCGTACTTCTGATCCCCGTACAGAGGACAGCCGATTTCTTTCATTTGCACCCGAATCTGATGAGATCTGCCGGTGTGCAGTTCGATATGGACGAGGCTGTAACGGTCTGTCTCGCCGATAACACGGTAATCCAGAACGGCATCCTTACCGCCAGCCGTACCTTTAGGTACAACAGTAACGGTATTTGTACGTGCATCTTTCAGGAGCGTGTGTTTTAACGTTCCCTGCTGTGCAGGTAACTTGCCATGTACAACAGCCGCATATATTTTACGGAAATGACGTCCCCGCACAGTCTCGGACAATCTCGAAGCTGCTTTAGAAGTCTTGGCAAAAATCATTGCCCCTCCAACAGGACGATCAAGTCGGTGTACTAACCCGAGATAAACATTGCCAGGTTTGTTGTATCGTTCTTTCAGATCCTGCTTGAGCAATGTAAGCAAATCCGGATCACCTGATGAATCTTCCTGGGTAGGTACATTGACCGGCTTCGTAATGCCTAACAGATGGTTGTCTTCGAACAGAATCGGAATCGCATCGTGGTCATGCCGTTGTTCTGACATGATTAAGACTCCCAACGGCCCAGAATACCACAAGGCAGATCAAGACCACTACGTGTGATCGGCAGACCAATTTCACCTGCAGTAATGTCACCACCGTACTGAGCAGACATCGTCATGGTCAACATGTTGCGCAGAACCGTAGAGGAAATGCCTGTAGTGTAGGAGTTAACCAGCATGAATAATGGATTATCCGACAAGATCGTCATACACGACTTCAGGAAAGGATATAGGTTCTCTTCCAGTTTCCATGTCTCTCCATTAGGGCCACGGCCATATGAAGGAGGGTCCATAATAATGGCGTCGTAACGATTTCCGCGACGTTGTTCCCGTTGTACAAATTTGAATACATCATCTGTAATAAAACGAACAGGGCGATCAGCCAGTCCGGATAATTGAACATTTTCCTTGGCCCATTGAACCATGCCTTTAGCTGCATCCACATGCACAACAGATGCGCCTGCATAAGCAGCAGCTACCGTTGCTCCGCCTGTATAGGCAAACAGGTTCAAGACAGAAATAGGGCGTCCTGCATTGGAGATTTTATCCATCATCCAGCTCCAGTTGGCGGCTTGTTCAGGGAACAGACCAGTGTGCTTAAAGCTGGTAGGTTTAATGTGGAATTTCAGGTTTTCGTATCCGATCGTCCAACGCTCGGGAATGGGCTTTTTCATATCCCAGTTACCGCCACCGGAAGAGCTGCGATGATAGTGACCATGCACCTGACGCCATTCATTGGTTTCTTGCTCAAGGGGCCAGATAATCTGTGGATCGGGTCTGCGTAAAATCACATCTCCCCAACGCTCCAGTTTCTCGCCGCCTCCTGTATCGATTACTTCATAGTCCTTCCAATTCTTAGCTACGTACATAATGATTTATCCATCCTTCAAAAGTCATTTGGATACTATTGTACAACAAAAAAGGGCTTGTACGCCAGTTGGGGGACGGGAGTGCGCCATATACTGAAAAACAAAGATAACCAAAAATTTAATTTGACAATGATAATCATTATCACATATGATTTTGTTAATCCAAAATTCATTCTTTCTTCATAGAGAGAATATAACATGATCAAATTAAAGTGAGGGAAAAATAGATGGCTAAATTGTTAGTGGCTTATGCGAGCATGACAGGAAATACAGAAGAAATTGCAGAACTGATCGTGGAAGGAATTACACAGGGAGGCCACGAGGCTGACCTGAAATCCGTAACGGATTGTAATGCATCTGATGTATTGGACTATGACGGATTCATGATCGGTGTGTACACCTGGGGAGACGGGGAGTTGCCAGATGAATTCCTTGATTTCTATGAGGAGCTGGATGAACTAGACTTGAGTGGTAAGAGAGCTGCGGTGTTTGGAAGTGGTGACACCTCGTATGAGCAGTTCTGCGGTGCAGTTGATCTCGCGGCTGCCAAGCTGCAGGAGCGTGGGGCGGAGGTATCTCCAGAGATGTTGAAAATTGAATATAGTCCGCTTGAGCAGGAGAAAGAAACATGCCGTGACTTTGGCAAACGCTTCGCTGCTGCCGGATTACAGGTATCCTAAAGATCATGTTAAGACATAATGTTCAGGCAGCGATGCCAGTCGGAAGGAATGACCTTCCTGAACGTCTGCTTGAAGATTACAGATTGGAAGAAATGCTGCGCAGCCCACACCGATTCATCCGCCCTGAACCAGTGTCTGAGCAGCGTCTTCCACTGCAATGGAGGCACCGTGTACAATATGCGGTGAGCCATGCGGTCAATGCCTTTTACAGTCTCGACCCCGATGTTCGCAAAGAGGTACCTGTACAGTATTTACTTGAGAAGTGGTGGCCCAGAAAGACGGATGGTTTCGAATCTGTTCTCCATTACTGGGATGTGAAGAACAAGATTACGGATGAATTGTCACTCGCCATTGCAATGAACGATGATCTGAAGCATCCAGCCATTCTTTTTGAACAGTGGAGAACGGAGTTACCTTCATTATCCATGCATTTGTCGATGATATTTCAGGCGGCCTGGCAGCCAGAAGGCTGGGATTCGCTGCTTATTCAGAAATATATGGTTGTCCATGATCCAAACGTAGTTGAGGCATTTCAGCATATGGTCAGTGCATTCTGCTGGGAAGCCTTCGGAAAATTACCGGGTATGATCGAGATATACTGTTTGTTGGAAGGACGCAAAATAAGGTACATCCCTGGACGCCAGTCTCTGATCCGTTCCATGGACTACATTCGCTTGATACGTGACAGCATGCCGCAAGCAGAAGTGGCGGAGTCAGAACAGTTTACGACGCGTGATAAAGTGCGCATACACGAAGAGGTAGATCGCTGGAGAACGGAAGCCATTGAACCGAAGAAAACATGGTTGATGTGAAGACAGTTGAAGGATAACAATATATCATGCAGATAGAGGAGGGAAAGTTGCCATGTCTACCGGTCTAGGTCAAGATATAAGCAGCGGCAAGAGACGTGCAGGAACTTGCGAATTCAGTCCGTTGCCAGTACCCCAGTCGGTTATACGAAAGTTGCTTGATGAAGCAGATCCTTCATTATATGTAATGAGTTCAGAACCCTGGAGGTTTATGTTGTTTGCAGGCGAAGGACGACAGCTTTATCTGGAAGCGGTCAGACAGAGCTATCCACCCCATCTGGCTGATCGCTACGGCGATTGGGCTACATATCAATACACGGAAGCAATCCCTACCCATCTGGTTGTCGTGGCGCCTAAAAATGCCCGTGAGGATGATCTTCTGCCTGCCAAAGCCTGGAGCAAACGCTTTAGTATTCTGGCTGCGGAACAGGGATTGAATGCGGTCTGGAAGATCAATGATTATCAACAACATCCTGTGTTTATGAATTTAATGGGTTTGACAAGTGAAGAGAAGGTGCTGGGGGTATTCCATATCGGTTACGGAGACCAGCCTGCATTGCGGGATATGGATGCAAGCAGACCAGCCTCTGAACTGATGACGGTATATGACCATCTGGTCTAAAAAATTGATTCATTAGTTCTCTTATTTGCTGGTGTTGAATAGAAAATCACGAACGAGCTGACGATTCGTCTGATCTTTGTTGTAGACGGAGAACAACCGATTGGATACGGTAAGGACATTGCCAAAAAAGAATCGTTCGAATTGGGTCTGTCTGCCCCCGAATGAACCAGATCCAAGCTCCCAGATCAGGCGGAACAGAGCGTTGCGTTCGTGAGAAGCCATATCGTTCCCTTTCAGATATATATTCAGTGAAGGAGCTATATCGGATTGAAACTCTTCTTCCTGAGGGATCATAATCACCCCGCTCGAACCCAAGAGTTGCAGAATTTCAATCATCTCAGGATAAAGTTTCGGAAAGAGGAGATTGGCTGCCATCAAAGGTTTGGGTGCAGGTAATACAAATCCTCTTCCGTCTGGTATTGCACCTGCCTCCGCGGCCAAGGCCAATGCTTTTAACGATTCAAGACCTGCGAACACACGTGCAGATTTCTCTATAACATGTGCTTCCGTATTCAGATCCAGCGTATCCGTGAGAAGCTGGATTGTACCGAGAACAAATTCCGTCTTGGCAATATAACGACACAATACCTGATGACCTGCGTGAATATGAAAGTTACTACCACTGAAGAGACGCGAGGACATTTCCTCACTTCCTGCAAAAAATATTCGTTCATGCGGAACGAGCACCCGGTCAAAGATGACGATATTGTCCATTTCTTCATATCTGGAGCTCAGGGGATAGTTGGTGTGAGATTTGGCTGCGTAGGTGTCCCTGCATACCAGACTGATTCCTGGAAGATCATTGGGGACAGCAAAAGAGAATGCAAATGGATTTTCGTCATCAAATGGGGCGGGTGAAGGTGACGGATAGACAAATATCTCATCCGAAGTGGCAGCTTGTGTAGCCATCATGAATGCACCGCTAATAATGAGACCTTCCTCGGTGCGATCCACGACCTTTGCGGCAATAGCATCTTCAGTAGCATCCAATTGCCCTGAGATTTTGCTGGCATATGGCTGAATGAAGGCATGGGATAACGTGATATCATGATCACGGCAGTACGCATAATAATTTTTGAGATTTTCTGCATATTGGGGAGATAGTTCGTTCAGGAGATCGGCACCTGTGTAAAAGGACATTATGGCTGTATTCATGTAATCGGGTGAGCGACCAAGAAAGCCATGATGCACATTTGCCCAGATATTCATCCCTTCGCGTCGTTTACGGAGGTCGTCGGCACTGGTTGGAGGCAGGAAGGATATGCCCACAGGTTTGCCGTCTGCCGGGGAGGCATACGTCATCGTTTCTGCAAATTTAGGATCAGATTGCAGATCATACATGTACATCTGAGTCTCCATTAAACCAGCAAATGCTACATGTTCAGAGCGTTTTCCAGTAATAAGGTTACCTTTGTACCAGCAAGGGACGGACTGTGCATCAATTCGTTCGCGATACTGTGTGCCACTTTTAACAGGCATTGTTATTCACCTCTTGGTTCTAATCGTTCATGGGCATACTGACTTCTTACGTAGTGTACGTAGGTCATCTGTCCAATGTGCATTGAAGAGGTGAGAAGGATTTTTACAGAATAGGGCTTGATAATAATTATCATTCTTGTTACAATAGACAAAGAAAAAAGGAACCGGTAAGGGCTCCTTTAAGTGGATCAATTGAAATTACTTATTTTACTTCAAAAGTCTTGCAGTCTGTTTCAGCAGACTGACTTGCTTCTTTGGAACTGTGACTCACAATGTAGATCGAAGAAGCGTTACATTTGTTCTCTTGAGCCCAGTGACGACAGGAATTAACTTCACACAATACGTCTTTTGCCATGATTGTTAACCTCACTTTAATTGGATTACAGTCGTTGGTATAAAGAATCCGGATATAACAAGTTGCCGCTTGTTAATCTGGAAAATTTTGTTGCTCTCACGAAATTCGGAGGGCTTTTTTGCGTTATACACAACGATGCATACTTAGAATAGCAAATTTAATTGAAGCTTGCAACCAAATGCCCCCATCTGTGGCAAAATAGTGGACGTGCTGTGGTTATATTTGCAAAAAGGCAGTAGTATGTTATTATTTAATAGTAATAATTACGATTAAAAGTCTAATTGATTCTATATAAATTGAACTAAACATTTACACGAAACTATAAATGAAGGAGCATGTGAATACATGAGCAAAATAAACCATATGAACCGGATTCCCCGCGCGAAAGGGATCGATATGGCTGCTTTTTACACGCCAAAAGAGTGTAGACGCAAAGCCCAGCATATTGTATTTTCCGCTGAAAATGAACGCATCATTAATGAATTTGTCACCATTCTGGGCATGAAAGAGAAGTTCAGAGAGCATGATGTATCAATCCCCAACAAAATGGTCATGTTCGGGCCTCCCGGTACGGGAAAAACATTAACGGCATCACATCTGGCGGAGCGCCTTGATCTGCCATTGGTTCTTGTGAGATTAGATGCGATCATTCATAGCCATCTTGGTGAGACGGGGAGTAACGTACGTAAGTTATTCGAATATGCACGAATGAATCCCTGTGTGTTATTTCTGGATGAATTTGATGCCATAGGCCGGACACGTGAGAGCAATGATGAAGTGAAAGAGATGGCTCGTGTCGTCAATACGTTGTTGCAATGTCTGGACGAATTCGATGGGGACAGTATTCTGGTGGCTGCGACGAATCTGGAAACCCAGCTGGATCACGCCATCTGGCGGCGGTTTGATACGAAGATGACCTACGGTATGCCTGATGATTCGAGTCGCAAATTGTATATCAGCAAATTGGTAGGGGCATTTGAACAGGAGACTCGGCTGGAAGATTACATATGTGAACGCTTGACTGGGTGCAGTTATGCGGATATAGAGCAGATCGTTCTGAAAGCAAAGCGGAAAGCAATCATTGCCAGTAGTGCACTTCATAAGCAACTGATCTCGGATGCTTACGATGAATACAGACCACGTTTATTAGAGTGTTGATTGCTTCTATTCTGGATAAAGCAACAAGGAACACGTTGAACTAGCCCAGTCTCCTGAATGGAGTTCTGGGCTAGTTGTCATGTTAGCGAGGTGCTTTATACTTTAACGGCTGCTCCGTATGCTTTTTCTGTATTCATGGCTTCTTGTGTTGCAGTCCAGCGTGGCAGGCTTAATCTGAACATGCTGCCTTCCGGGCTGCTGGAGACAAGTGTCAGTTCACCGCCCTGTTCCTGAGCGAGTAGGCGGCTATATGTTAATCCTAGACCCAGGCCGCGGTTACGACGTTTTTTGAGTTCTCCACGATAGAACCGTTCGAAGATTTTGGGTTGTTCTTCGGCTGCGATGCCTGTGCCGTGGTCCTTAACATCAACGTAAAGCATCTGTTCTTCTGTACTTAGATAAATATCGAAGACAGCCTTCTGTTCAGGAGCTGTGGCATGAAGTGCGTTATTAAGCAAATTGACAATGATCTGCTGAATGCGGAGAGCATCCCCCATGGTAAAAAAGTTAATTGGAGGTGCGTGCAGCTGAACCTCTGGCATTTTGTCTTCATACGCAATCTTCCACTGATAGATGATCTCACCGACCAACAGTTTCAGATCCGTCCGTTCCTTGCGAACGGCAACACTTCCTGCAGCCATGGCGTTATAGTCAAGCAAATCCGCGACCATTCGCTCCATGCGTTCAGATTCCTTCAAAGCGATATCCAAAAATTCTTTACCTTCCTGTGGACTCACAACATCGTCACGTACTGCCATAACGAGCCCCTTGATGGAAGTTACCGGTGTCTTGAGTTCATGACTTACCCCTGCCAGCGAAAGTGTACGCCATTCTTCAAGTTGTTGGAGACGAGTGGCCATATCGCGAAATGAATTTACAAGTTCATTGATCTCACGTTCTCGTGTATTCAAGTCAAGACTCACATCATAATTGCCACCTCGAATCTGTTCAGCGGCATAGGCGACCTGACGAATCGGTCTGGATAACTTTTTGGACAGGAGATAGATTGTAAACCATCCACAGAGGATTAGTCCTCCGAGGATTAGAGCCACGAGCCATATCGTCTCTGGACCAAATGTAATGGATTGTTTGGACTGCATGACCCACACTTTGCCCAAGGTTTGATCGCCCTCGGATATGTTGACCGTTACACCTGCATATTTGTTGTTTCGCGGTTCAAGATAGTCGTCTGACAGTCGATAATGCACATCTTTTTGCTCCATTTTAGGCTGGGAAAAGATCAATTGATTGTTATTGTCCAAGATCATGACACAAAAATAATTATCTGTGTTGAATAGTTTCTCTCGCTTGGTTACCAGTCTGTCCAGATCGGGTGGAACTCGAAGCATATTATTCTCACTGGTCACTCGATCGGCAATCTCCAGACCAAGCAGTTCTGCGGTTTTGAGGCTTTTCTCAATGGAAGTTGTTCGAATCCAGTAGAGTGCCCCTGCCGCAATAATCGTGAAACCAATGCACAAAATGAGAAAATATCGCAGTGTCCAGTGTGACAGAATGGATATCGTTCGTTTGGGTTTCTTCTGTTTCAGTTGGCGATCCAAAATTGATACCCCATTCCTCGCAACGTCCGAATTTCTCCCGTCTCTGGCGACCAGTGGGAGAGGGCTTGACGTAGTCGTTTAATCGATAGATCCACAGCACGATCACTGCCATCATAGTCCATCCCCCATACCTGTTCAATAAGATGATCTCTGGTAAATGTACGATTCGGATAATCGGACAGGAAGAACAGTAACGACAGGTCACGAGGTGTGAGTGCAACCTCTGCACCGTTCAGCAGCACCTGCTTGGCAGCAAGATCAATGACGAGATTTCCAAAGGAACGCTTCTCTTTGCCACCTGAGGTCCAATGTGGATTACGGCGCAACACCGCATTAACTCTGGCGACCACTTCTTCCGGTACAAAAGGTTTGCTCATATAATCGTCAGCACCGGCATTTAGTCCGTTGAGACGGTCTGAAATGTCATCTAGTGCAGTTAGCATGATCACGGGACAAGCACTTTTTTCACGAATAATCCGCAGCAGATCCCATCCGTCCATTCCTGGCAGCATCACATCAAGTAATACAAGGGAAGGCGTTACGGTATCAAAAAGGGTAAGTGCAGTCGGTCCATCTGCTGCATGATGAACTTCAAATTCTGCTTTTCTCAGATAAGCAGCCAATACTCGTGCAATAGCTTGCTCATCCTCGACGATAAGTATGGATTTCAAAAAAAGCGTTCTCCTTTCGCTTTGTAAACTTGTACTGATTTTACATGAGCCAGAGCGTAAAGCCAATCCTGTATTACGAATTTCAAAAAAATATGTGACTTGTCTTATCTTGACTTCTTCCTGACACATTCAATTGATATGATTCACTCCAAGAAGCAACCTAAACAATCATGTACTGGAGGAAACATAGAGATGAACAAGAAAGCAAAAGCATGGCTTATTACAGGTGTAGCGGCGGTTGCCGTAATCGGTGGCGGTGGTTACTATATCACAAACAGTTACTTGGGGAACAACGTGGAGATTGAGCAGGTGCTTCCTGCGAGCACAGCGACTTCCACCACAGCTGTAGATAGCACAGGAACGGTTGTAGCCAATGAAACTGCTGGAGCAGAGCAACTGAACGGAGACTGGAGCATCAGCGAAGGTTCCAAAGTATACTTCTCCGTAACCACATCACAGGAGACAGTTAACTTTGTGGACGAGAAGGTAACAGGCAATTGGACAATTAATGTAGATGATGCTGCTCAGATGAAGGCAGAAGGACAGATCGAGATGGACGGAATTGATTCCGGGAATGGACAGCGTGATGGTCACGTGAAGCAAGCCGATTTCTTCGATGTCGCTACATATCCACAAGCTACATTTACAGCGACTTCATTTGAAGGGGTACCTGCGGAATGGCCTGTCGGTCAAACGGTTGATATCAAAATGAATGGTACCATTACGGTTAAAGGTATTGAAAAAGAAGTAACCTTTGACGCAAAAGCTGCTTATGAGAATAATGCAGTATTGTTGTCGGCAACATCGATGGTAACGTTCGAAGATTTCGGAATGGAAAATCCGCACTCCGTTGTGCTCTCGACTGAAAATGATATCCAGGTACAACTTGAGTTGAAACTTTCTAAATAAGTGTAACAATGATCATATACCTGAAAATCTGTTCTGTTCTGCCTTACGGTAGACGGACAGATTTTTTTGTTTTTCTTACAAAATAGTGTGATTAATATAACTCAAATGTAACTGTCACAGGATCATATTGTTAAAATAACTGCTGTTTCCTTTGGAAAATGCCGTGTTACCCATCGCTATTAAGCGCTTACAATGAGGAGGAATCATAACATTCATTGATCCATGCACAATCAAACACAAAAAGGGGGAGATCAAGAGTGAACAAAAGGTACATAAGCGGGTGTCTGGTATTACTAATGCTGTTCTGTGATCTGGGGTTGATGGTTCGTCCAGCGGCTGCAGAAGATGCAAAAGTGAACGTGGCATTTAACAAGGTGGTTACGGTAAGAGAGGAAGATCTATTGAATGAGGGGCAAAAAGAAAAGGCGGTAGATGGTGATGTGAATACTCACTGGAGTGCGAGCTCACCTACTTCTGAGAGTAATCCTCATTGGTTGACTATAGACCTAGGTGCGCCATATGATCTATCTGGAGCGGAATTGACTTGGAAGGACAAAGACCAAGTTGTAAAATATTTGATTGAAGTATCTGATGATGGTAACAACTGGTCAACTGTTGTGGACCAAATGACTAACGAAATAAAACAGACTGTTGCCAGTGAAGAGTTCCAGACCAATACACCTGTCCAGTATGTGAAGGTTACAATTCCGTACTATGCAGGAGCAAATTGGTGGCCCGGGATATCCGAGCTTAAAGTCTGGGGAAAAGAGGAAAAAATTGATCCAGCAACCATTACAAGTTACGATCCCGTTAAGGTCAATACAGTAGCTGGGGTTGCACCTGTTCTGCCAACAAAAGTGACAGCGAAGTATCTGAACGACAAATCTGGTTCGGTTCCAGTGGAATGGGAAAGTATCGACCCTTCAGAGTACGCACATGCGGGCAGCTTTACCGTGACGGGTGCAGTATATGGAGCCCCTGTTCAACCGGAGGCCACTGTAACAGTTGGAGGATATCGGACGGATTACGTAAGAGGAGTGGATATTTCCACGTTAACCGCCATTGAGGCTAATGGAGGGAAGTATCTGGATAGTAATGGCACTGAAAGGGACTTGCTTGATATCCTGAAGGATCGCGGTGTCAATTATGTGCGTCTTCGTCTGTGGAATGATCCACAGAAATCAGGGGGATACAACGACAAGGACGATGTCATTCGTTTGGCCGAGCGCGTGAAGAAAAAAGGTATGAAAATCCTGCTGGATTTCCACTACTCGGATGAGTGGGCGCACCCGGGTCAGCAACTTCGTCCCAAAGCTTGGGAAGACCTTTCGCCCGAAGAGCTGAAGCAGGCCGTATACAACTATACGTATGAAGTTGTGGGAGAAATGAAAGCAAAGGGCGCCATGCCTGATATGGTGCAGATCGGTAATGAGATCAACAGTGGTGTTCTGAACGGCTTGAGCAGCGACGTGGATTTTAAGCAAAATGTTGCCTTGCTGAAAAGCGGAATTGATGCTGTACGTGCAGTAGAAGGAGAGATCAGCAATAACGCTGATAAGGTTCAAATCATGATTCATCTCGCAGAAGGCGGCAAGGCGGATACGTTCGACTGGTATTTCAGTGAGCTGGAGAAAGGCGAACTGAAGTACGATATCATCGGACTTTCCTATTATCCGTTCTGGCATGGAACATTTGCCGATGTGCAGAACACCATGAATAAAGTATCTGACAAGTTCAAAAAAGACGTGATTATTGCCGAGACATCGTATCCATTCTCATATAAAAACGGGGATGCACACGGCAATATCATTGGATCGGATGAAGCGCTTCATGTTGGGGGAGCAACATTCCCTGCAACGGTACAGGGGCAATATGATGCTATTGCTGGCATTATGGATATGATTGCTGACGTGCCGGAAAACCGCGGAGCAGGCTTCTTCTATTGGGAGCCCGCATGGATTGCCGCCAATGTAGGCTGGATTGATTCCGAGGGAGATGCATGGGAAAATCATGCCATGTTCGACTATGATGAATTTCCGGGGAATGGTGGATACTCCTACGAAGGACGTGCCTTGCCATCACTGGATGTTTACAAACGCGGATTGGAGCTTCTGCCCGCAGACCGCCAGCAACTGGATGCGGCACTTACACGAGCCAAATCATTGGTACAGACTGATTTTACTCTGGATAGCTGGGTGACTCTGGCTCCGGCAATCTCGGCAGCGAATGATGTATACCAACAGGCATACACGCCGGGTGGGGTAACTCAATTAGATACAGATGCAGCGACAACAGCATTGGAACGTGTGATGCAGCAGATGCAGGTTATCACCCCGCAGCTTGACGAGCTCAGAGCTAAAATAGCGGAAGCGCGTACGTATCAGCAGGCTGACTGGTCTGCGGCCACTTGGGCGGTATTGACCAAAGCGCTGGAAGGCGCTGATCAGATCTTGAATGATCCAAGAGCAACACAGACGGATGCGAATACAGCGGTTAAACGTTTGCATGATGCCATTCAAGGTCTATCCAATGTGGACAAAACACAACTGCACCAGTACATTCAACAAATGCAACAGCAGACTAAATCTTCCTATACACGCCGGAGCTGGTCTGTATTGGAACAGTCTTTGCAGGCAGCGATTCAGGTCCGAGATAACAATGCTGTTGTCCAGTCTGAGGTGAATTCAGCACTAAGTACGTTGAAACAAGCCTTTACTAATCTAGTCTCTCTGGAGGCTTTAACAACGGGCAAAACGGCAACGGCTTCAAGTAGTGCAGGGACAGGAGGCAATCAAGCCAACTCTCCTGAAGGTGCAATTGACAACAATCCGAACACTTCATGGGGAACAGACCAGAGTAAGGATAGCTGGTGGCAAGTGGATTTGGGTCAGGTTGCTAACCTCCGTAAAATCGAAATGTCGATGTGGAGTGGCGGCATCAAATATACGATCGAAGTGTCCAACGATAACAAAAATTTTGTGAAAGTAGTGGACACCACAAGTGATGTAGTTGTATCAACCGCACCTAGCCATGTACTTCCAGAAGGCACGGAGGGACGTTACATTCGGGTAACGATTAAAACAGGTCCCACATGGGTAGGATTCATGGAATTTGAAGCATACGGTACGTTCCCAGCGGACAAATCTGCACTGCAAACTACTGTAGATACCGCTGAGAAATTAAAACAAACCGAATACACGACATCAAGCTGGAATGTATTCAGTAAGGCACTTTCTGAAGCGAAGGCATTCATTCTGGATGTTGAATCTTCAACGCAAGATGTAAGCAATGCGGATCGTGCGTTACAAGATGCTGTGAGTAAGCTTGTACGTCAAGATGTAACACCTGGCCCTGGCCAGCCATCACAACCTTCCAACCCGGGAACAGCTCCTTCAACGGGGAATCCGGCTGTAACACTACCGGTTGAACCTGGTAATCCGCCAGTTAAGGGTCTAATAACGGTAAAAGGAACAGAAACCGGGAATGACAAGTATTCGATTCGTCCAGATGTATCTCAATTAACCCAGGCACTGCAATCCATGGATGCAGGAAATCGTACGTTGAAGCTGCTTGCAGATGTACCCGACACAGCCAAGACAGTCACATTCCAGTTGGCTGCAAGTCAACTGGCGGCATGGATTCGTTCCGAGGAAGTGCAATCCCTAGATGTAGTTGTAGGACAGACTACCGTTCGTGTTCCTCTGAGATCACTCCCACTAACCATTGCGGAGACTGAGGGAACGTTCGATATCGTAGTGGCAAAAGGATCGACTGATACACTGACTACATCGCAAAAAGCAGCGATCGGTAATCATGCGATTGTTGATGTGAATTTGTTAATGAACAATAAGCCATTGCAATGGACAAACAGAGCGGTTGAAGTTGCTCTATCCAATGTGGAACAACCTAAGAAAAATGATGTAGTTATGGTTGTACATTCCATATCCACAAGTGGAGAAATGAAACCTGTTACGTATTCCAAGTACGATGACAAGACCAAAACGATTACGTTCAAACCGCTGGAATCCAGCGGTTATGTCATTGCAGAAGTTGAAGTACCATTAAATGATCTGCAAAATCACAATTGGGCTCTCCAAGAGGTGCAGAACCTATATGGTAAAGGGATTATTACGGGGATGAGCGCAACTCGTTTTGCCCCGCAAGGTGAACTGACTAGAGCACAATTTTTGCAAATGATTGTTAAAGGTATTGGTGATACACGCCAGCCGGATCCATCTATTTCAGTCCCAACGGATGTGAAGGAAGGGCAGTGGTATGCCGATTCAGTACGACTTGGAATTGAAATGAACATTATTCAAGGCCGGGCAGATGGAAGCTTCGGAGCCAATGAACGTATTTCGCGAGAAGACATGGCCGTTATGCTGAACAGAGCACTGAAGGTTGTGCAACATGATCAGGATGCGACCAATGCTGTACAAGGAAATATGGTGTTTGTAGACAATGCTGAGATCGCGGCATACGCCAAAGAAGCTGTAGCCTCGATGCAACAACTTGGACTGTTAAATGGCATGCCTGATGGCACGTTTGCTCCGAAAGAAACAGCAAACCGTGCACAAGGGGCAGTTGCAGTCGCCAGACTGATGGAACAACTGTATTAGAAAATAACAAAGTAGGTAAAGAGATCGGATCATATGATTCGGTCTCTTTATTTTTTGCGGAAAAAATGAGGTTCAGACTTCATCCCTTTCTCTAAATAGGCATATAAACAATTTGTTAATGTCGTATTGACAATATCGAATTCATTTGTTATCATTTCGATAATATCAAAACGACAATATTAAAGGAATGGGGAATGAGCTATGTTTGGATTCCGATTTGCGAAATTTCAACCCAGTGAATATGTCATGAAAGTGAAAAATGGTGAGGTACAGCGTCAAGGTGTAGGATTGTCTTTCTATTATTATGAGCCGACCACATCGGTAGTGGTTCTACCCGTATCCTCGGTGGATGTACCGTTCATGTTCGAAGAGATTACAGCGGACTATCAGACGGTTACTGTGCAAGGGCAGCTAAGCTATCGCATTGTGGATTACCTAAAAATAACCCAGAGCCTGAATTACACGTACAATTTGCGCAAGAATCGGTATATCTCTGACGACCCCGGCAAGCTGGATCAACGGGTGATCACTACAGCCAAAGTACTGACCAAGAAACATCTGGAACAAATGCCGCTGAAAGAAGCTATTCAATCCAGTGAACGGCTGGCAAGCAGCATGAAACGCGAGGTTGTGCAAAGTGAAGAGTTGGAGAAATTGGGCGTTGAGTTGATGAGTCTATCTATTCTGGCCATTCTGCCTAATAAAGAGACGATGCGTGCATTGGAAGCACAGGCGCGGGAAGAGATTTTGCGTCAGGCAGATGAAGCGCTCTATGTACGTCGGAATGCATCGATTGAACAGGAAAGACGAGTGAGAGAGAACGAACTAAACACCGAAATTGCCGTAGAGACAAAGAAACAGCAAATTCGTGAGACCCAATTGCAGACAGAACGCTCGGTGAAACAGAAACAAAATGAGATGGAGCAGGAGCAGCTTCAGTTTAATACAGCGATGGAGGAACGGAAGCAGCAACTGATTGAGTTAACCATTGCCAATCACAATGCCGAGGCAGATGCCAAAGCGTATGAGATTGCTGCCGTGATGAACTCATTGCAAAATGTACAGCCGAATGTATTGCAAGCAATGGCGAATATGGGCATGAATTCTGATAAGCTGATCGCACTTGCATTCCAGGAACTGGCTGAAAATGCTGGCAAGATTGGGCAACTTAATATCTCTCCAGATCTGTTGCAGGGATTGATGTCTCCTGCGCAAGGCAGAGATCAGGGAGGTCGAGCGAGATGAGATTAGGAAGAAGAGAGCAAGCAGAGCAGGCAGGGAAATCAGTACGTCAGCAGGCCACAACGGACGATCGAATGACCGAACACAAGCTGATTCTGGTGAAACGCCGGACCCGACTGGAAGAGCTGGTGGTTCGATATAACACGGTGCAGCAAGCTCAGTTCTATATTGAACGTCTGGGCGCAGACTTCAGTGATTATATGGAGGAAGACCGTCGTTATCGGCTATCTGTGCAGCAGGCCCAGCAGCAGCTGGGTCAATTGGGACGGGTTCAGACGATTGATCGGGAACATGTGCCCAATTTTATCTTTGGAGATCAGGATATTGTGGTCGTGGTTGGACAGGATGGGCTTGTAGCCAACACCCTCAAATACGTAACCGAGCAGCCGCTCATCGGTGTGAATCCGGATCCGATGCGTTGGGATGGCGTGTTATTACCTTTTACCGTGGAGGATCTGAGCTTCATTGTTCCTGATGTCATTCGAAAGCAACGAACCTTAAAAGAAGTCACTCTCGCCAAAGTGGAACTCAATGATGGACAGTATCTATATGGTGTCAATGATCTGTTCATTGGTCGGAAGACGCATGTGTCGGCGCGTTATGAAGTGCGTTTGGGTTCATCCACAGAACAACAATCTTCTAGTGGCATCATTGTATCCACAGGCATGGGATCGACAGGCTGGTTCAAAAGTGTGCTGGCGGGAGCCACGGGAATTGTTGGATCGGCGGCATGGCAGAACATGAATTCCGAAGCGGAGGTCGCTACAGCATCGGCATCCATTCATGGAAGCAGGCAAGATCTGAATCATTTTAACTGGGATGCGCTCTACTTATATTTTTCAGTACGTGAACCTTTTCCGAGCCGAACGACTGCGGCCAATCTGGTGTTTGGGCAGATCCATTCAAAACAACCACTGCACATTGTATCCCAGATGCCAGAGGATGGTGTTATTTTCAGCGATGGGGTCGAGCAGGACTTTCTTGAGTTTAACTCAGGGGTGGAAGCCATCATTGGGTTGGCAGAGAAGAGAGGGCGTCTCGTGGTCTAAAGCTTTATTTTCAAGCCGTTTCCGACTAGAATGGGTAACTAGATGTGATACACTGACGTCAGGAAACGGAAAGAGGGTTAACGATGCAGTCGATATTGTTGGTTGAAGATGATGCCAAGTTAGCAGGATTACTGGCGGCTTATCTGACCCGAAATGGATTCCAGGTACAGGTCACAGATGATTTTCGTCATGTACTGGATGAATTTGTGGAAGTGAAGCCGGACCTTGTGCTGATGGATGTGAATTTGCCTCAATATGATGGATACTACTGGTGCAGGCAGATACGCACACATTCCATATGTCCCATTTTATTCATATCGGCTCGTGATAGTGGTATGGATCAGATTATGGCGTTGGAACATGGAGCGGATGATTATATTACAAAACCTTTTCAATATGAAGTTGTTCTTGCCAAAGTCCGTAGTCAGCTGCGCAGAGCCTATGGTTCTTACGCTGCTGTTCAACAGGAAGTGAAGGTGAAGAACGGTCCCATGATCCTTTATCCTGAGCGATTTGTATTGGAATATGATGAGCGTTCTACCGAGCTGACACAGAAGGAAGCGATACTGGTGGAAGCGCTGATGGCGAAGGCAGGGCGAGTTGTCAGCCGAGAAAAATTGTTAGAACAGATGTGGGAAGATCAGCATTTTATTGATGATAATACGTTGAATGTCTATATTACACGTGTTCGGCGGAAGTTGAAGGAGCTGGGTGCAGAAGAGATTTTGGAGACGGTTCGCGGAGCGGGTTATCGTGTGTTGGATCTGGATTCGTCCGCACAGGGGAAAGGGAAATGAGACTGTTCCTGAAAGACCACCAGATGTTAGTTGGATTTTATGTGTTACAAATGCTGCTGGTTCCGTGTGTGTACTGGCTCTCTGGTGAGGGCCGTCCGATGAAGATTGTTCTCTATGGCATGCTGATCAGTACTGTTGTGCTGTTGGTCTATCTGATCATACGTTACTTCCAGCTGCGAGCGTATTATCGTCTGCTTGAACAACCACGTAAACGGGTAAACGAGCCTTTTCAAACGCTTGGAAATTCGGTCGTGGCAGAAGCCATCCAGGAATTGTTACATGAACTGGAGCGTAATCGGCAGAACGAGATAGGTCAGTTACGTACTAACAAGGAACAGCAGGTGGTATTCATGAATCGATGGGTTCATCAGATGAAGACCCCGTTGTCCATTATCCAACTGACCTTGGAAGATGTGGACGATGAGACGGCTGGCAGTATTCAGGATGAACTGGATAAGCTGCGCAAAGGACTTGAAATGGTCTTGCATTCATCAAGGCTTGAACAGTTTGAAGGGGATTTTCGTGTGGAGCTGTTGTCTTTGCAAGAAGTGCTTCGGAGCAGCATTGCAGAGAACCGACGTTTGTTTATTCGCAGAGGCATTACGCCGGATATTCGTATGGAGGGTGACCTTCAGATATATAGTGACTCCAAGTGGCTGCGGTTCATGTTCACCCAAATTTTGACCAATGCCGTGAACTATTCCGATAGCAAATCAGGCAAAAAAGTGATCATTACTGGCTATAAACAGGAAGAGCGTACAATCCTGGACATTCAGGATGAGGGAATCGGCATCTCGTCCGAAGATATTCATCGGGTGTTTAATCCCTATTTTACAGGTGAACGGGGCAGGCAATACCACGAATCTACGGGAATGGGATTATATCTGGTCCGTGAGATCAGTGCCCGCCTGGATAACCGTGTCGAGTTGTTTTCTGAGCCAAATGAGGGAACGTTGGTCAGATTCAGCTGGGTTCATACGAAATATCCGAAGTGAAGAGCGCTTTGCCCATGGGCGAGGTGCTTTTTTTAATGCACAGAAGTGTCATAGAGAAGGCAGGGGAACAGAACCTTAAACGCGTTGTAAGGGAAGTTTAAGGTAATTCGATAGCACCGTTAGGGGAGGTCGGTTAGGATAAGAATAGAATTAACGTATAAAGAATGATGGATCAGGAGGAATTACGCATGGAAATGTTACAGGTATCGGGACTGAACAAAGTATATCAGGGCAAAGTGCAGACTCAAGCCCTTAGTGATATTCATCTGACAATCAAACAAGGTGAGTTTGTGGGTATTATGGGCCCGTCGGGCAGTGGTAAAACCACATTGTTAAACATGGTCTCTACCATTGATGAACCCAGCTCGGGCAAGGTGCTGATTAATGGCATGAACCCGTTTGATATGAAAAAGAAAGAACTTTCCATGTTCCGACGTCGGGAACTCGGATTTGTCTTTCAGGATTTCAATCTGTTGGACACGCTGACTGTTGCTGAGAATATTGTACTTCCATTGACACTGGACAAGGTCAAACTAAAGGAGATGGAGAGCAGACTACATCGCATTACAGCGAAGCTCGGGATTGATCATATTCTGGATAAACGAGTCTACGAAATTTCGGGTGGACAGCGACAACGAACAGCCATTGCGAGATCCATGATCAATATGCCTTCGATTGTTTTGGCGGATGAACCCACCGGTGCCCTGGATTCTACGTCATCCCAAGCGGTCATGGAGTCACTTGAACAGATGAACCAGCAGGAGAAAACAACTATTATGTTGGTCACACATGACCCGCTTGCGGCAAGTTATTGCAACCGCATCGTGTTCATTAAGGACGGAAAGCTGGCAGCCGAGGTACACCGTGGAGATAATCGACAGACGTTTTTCCAGCGGATCATTGATACTTTATCCTTCTGGGGAGGGAATTCACATGAGCTTTCCTCAGTTCGCGTTTAACAATATTCGCCGGAATGGGCGAGCGTATATTGCTTTTTTTCTAAGTAGTGTGTTTATGGTCATGATATTCTTCGCTTATGCGGTATTTATCTATCATCCATATGTGACAGAGTTGCCAATGGGTGACACAACCGCTACGGGGATGCAGATCGCTTCGATTATCGTATATGTGTTTGCATTTTTCTTTGTTATGTATTCCATCAGTGCTTTTCTCAAATCACGGAACAAAGAGTTTGGCATTCTGACCATACTTGGTGCAGAACCCGCACAGATTCGGAGATTGGTCATTTTGGAAAACATGTTGATCGGCTGCCTGTCCATTATTGCCGGTATCGGCGGAGGTATGTTGTTGTCCAAGTTGTTCCTGATGTTAACCACTCGTTTTATCGGGATGGATGATCTGCCCTTTTATTTTCCCGTGAAAGCGATTCTGATTACGATTGGGGCCTTTCTGTTATTATTTTTCTGCATTTCACTTTTCACATTGGTTTTTATCGGAAACAAACGGACGTTAGAACTTTTGACGGGAACCAACAAACCTAAAAAAGAGCCCAAAGCTTCATGGTTCTTCTCACTTCTGGGTTTTGCATTACTTACAGTAGGTTTTGTGGTACTCCGTAACGGGTTAAATGGCGGAGCAATCATGCTTGCAGCAATAACAGGGATAGCCGGGACGTATTTTTTCTATTCACAACTTTCCGTGCTCATCATCCGTTTATTGAAGCGTAATCGTAAAACCGTATGGCATGGTACACGTCTGTTGTGGATCTCAGAGATGAGCTATAAAATGAAGGATAATGCCCGCATGCTCTTTATGGTGACCGTGGTGATTGCGATTGCTTCAATGAGTGCAGTTGTAATTTTGTCACTGGATCAAGAGAACCGGGAGCAGTTTACAAACAACGATTTTCCAGTCAAATACAATGTGTACACTCCTTCGGATCAAATGGATATGAGCTATATTGATTCGACACTTGAAGCAGCAGGCTTGAGTTATCAGCAAGTGTATCTGGAGTACTTCTGGTCTGATGCGGATCAGAGTGCTGTCTCGGTTATGCCGCTCAGTCATTACAACCGATTCAATGCGATCCAAGGAAAAAAGACGTTCCAATTGGATTCAGCATCAGCATTGTTCGTAGATTCACGTAATGAGAAGGATCAGGATCAGATCGATCGAAACAGGTTTCGCAATTATGCGGAAGGAGAAACCTTGACTCTGAATCTGGAGGATGGCTCATTGCAAGCAAGAGTTACAGCTACGGATGTAGAGCCACGTTTCGCAACCTTGATCTATTCTACAGGTGTAGTCGTTCTCCCAGATGAGAAGTTTGAAGAGATCACACAACAGTTCAATGCAAATAGGTTATCAGGCAAAGTTCTGTACCAGATTCCGGCATGGGGTCATGCTGTACCTGACCGGCACTCCTCGGAAGCCATGGTTAGCGATCAGCTACTGTCGTCCGCAGATACCATTCGAAGCGATAATGCTTCGGATGAGAATTACTCCGGATTTCTGACCACTCGATATGGAGATTTTGAGAGATACAGACAGGGTACAGCACTCTTTACCTTTCTGGGCATATTTATCGGATTAATCTTCTCGATCTCTTCTGCAAGCTTTCTGTATTTCAGACTGCATACCGATCTTGAAGCGGATGGAAAGATGGTGCATTCTCTTTCGAAAATGGGTCTCAGTTTCCAGGAGATGAAACGATCATCCACCGTTCAGATTGCCATTTTGTTCTTTTTACCGATCGGGGTAGCTATCATTGAAACTTTGGTCGTAGTTAAGCCATTCCTGACTGAATTCGGTATTACCAATTATACGATGCCGGTGTTGACTGTATTTGGTGCCTTTGTACTTGCACAGACGTTTTATTTCATCATTATACGTTCGAGATATATCGCTTCTCTGCGCAAAATGATGGTGTAACCATCTTATAAACAAACGACCATAAGGGACCGACTATGATCTGTTCATTTGCCCGTATTTCTTGATTCAGATCAAGGAAATGCGGGCTTTCTTGCGATAAGATGAATGTATTCACAGATTATATTATCGAGGAGGACGATTATCATGAGTATCACGTCATTGCAAGAAGTTAAAACATTTAGTGAGGACCGGTTTACGAAACGTGTTTTATTCCAACAGGGTGGTGGAGTGACCTTTGTACTTCATTTTCTGCCAGGTCAGCAGCTTCCCGTTCATAAACATCCAGGCACAGACGTTATTTTGCTGGTGGTTGAAGGCACAGGCACACTTATGCTGGATGGAAAAGAACAAGAGGTGAAACAAGAGGATGTAATTCATTGCGGCGGTGAAGTGGAGTTTGCATTCCATAATACAGGAGATCAGGAGGTTCGTTTGTTCGTGGTGTTAAACAAAGTGCCAGCAGCATCCTATGCAAAGGACATCTAACATCTAATGTCAAGGAATCGATATAATGATTCACTGATCGGCACTAATATAAGGGGAACTCTATTCTGGAGTTTCCTTATTTATTTTTTTTCAAGAATACTCTGCTCCAACATTTGTCCTTCTAGCAATCTCCGGGGTGTATATCAAGTGTATGTTCCCAACGCAAAGCAAAAAGCATACTTGGGTCTGAGAACATCAGATTTAAGTACGCTTCTTTGTATTCCGCCAGCAACTTGTTCATTCATCCGGTCTATCGTCATTCTGCCTAGAAGTATCCCAGCATTTCCTTGGCTTCATTCGACATCATCTGTGGAGACCATTGTGGCTCCCACACCAGTTGAACATCAATATCGGTCTTATTTGTATTTTCCTGCAAAACCCATTTCACCGCACCGACAATTGTATCGTGCAACGGGCAACCTGGTGTAGTCAGCGTCATCCGTACATGTACCCGTTCAGGCTCTTCCCTTACTTCATACACCAGACCCAGGTCAACGATATTGACACCTAATTCAGGGTCATATACTTCCTTGAGACATTCCAGCAAATGTGTGGTTTGTTCCATCATGTTCACTCTCCAGTCCATTTTATTAACATTAACGTCTGAATACCAAAGCAATATTTGTTATATAAACGATGGAGACAAGAGACAGTATCGTTCCTCCAACCATCATGACCTCAGCCAGATTAATCAGAATTCCACTGACAAGCAAAAGGCTTCCAGCGATCATGGCGAGCATACCCCAATTGACATACCGTTCACTCAACATACCTGCCATCAGCGGTGTTCCGGGTCTGCCGGCCTGTTTGCCATATTTGTGGGTCCACCATAGAAAAGGCACGATTTTGGAGGCATAACCAAGTATGGTGAGAGACACCCAGCCCCCGAGATATACCCATCCAGACAGCAGAACAACCCTTGGATGGAGCAGCAGTTCAGTCCCTTGCGAGGAATAGATCAGTAGGGCAACAGCATATACAGCAAACGCACGACTTACATAGACAGACCAGCGAATGCCCGGACCTGGATTACTTTTGTGCCGTTTCTCCTGAATTTGCTCCAAGTGATACACATAGAAGAGAAGGGCGGCGGTTAGAAGTAAGAGCGCAAGCCAGAGCAATCCTCCCTTGATACCTGTCAGAAATGCGACAACACCTGTAACTACAGCTGCATTCCACAGAACCAGGACCACTTTTTGCAGTCGAATGGAATAATCGTGGGACAGGTAGAACATGGGCAGCATTTTGTAACTGAAGCCGGTAATTAACATGCCAAACCAGCCGAAGGTTCCCATCCAGATATGTGCACCGAATAATCGTTCATGCAGACCATTCCAATCACCAAAGGCAAAATTCAGACCCATCAGCATACCGGATAGCCCGGTAAGAACCAGATAAAGACAGGAACACGCTGCACTGATCGTTACCGGATTCCACTGTGAGGCACGGAAGAGGGTAACGGCCATATTCCATCCGAACAACAGAATGCCCGAGAGCGCGAGTGTAGCAGAACCCGCAATCCAGATGACATCTGCACGGATGAAGCCGTATAACATGCCCACGATTCCGATACTGAACAAGAAATAATGACAATGACCAAGAAACAGACTGTAAATATTGGATTGCAAAATAACATGTATCAACTGATAAACGGCACCCATAGCTAGCATGGTTGCCCACCCGAGCACAAACAGATGGGCATGAAACCAGCCTTCGGGTCCTCTGAGTTCATCACCAAGCCAGCCTGTCAGCGAGAGCAGGGAGAATGCGTGATACATTACAAATCCAAAGATGCCCGTAATGATAAAAAGAAACGGCAACCTGGACATGGCTCTCGCCTCCTTACCCTTTTTCAATTCTCACTTTGGCTGTGCCATCGGCTTGATCTTCAACCGTGTAGGTGCAACCGAGATTGTTCAACTCTTCAATCAGGAAGACTGGCACACGGTCATTATGAATAAGTACGACTTCCCCAGTTTTGCAACGCTCCAGTGCGGCAAGTGTTCGCATCATGGGTTGTGGCGGTTCCAATCCGCGATTGTCCAGTATAACGGTGGGTGCCTGTAGGGATTCAAAGTTTTCAATTGCAACAGCTTGCTCCTCTGAATGTCCTTTGCATGAAGCTGATTCTTCGTCTGAACCGGGCTTAGAATCGACTTCCGATCCAGATAGAACCATTGCTGATAATGCTTTGGCACCGGTTTTATTTTTTTTGTGCACAAACGTGGTAACCCAGTGATCTGAACCTTTTCGTTCCGATGTGCTGGAGTATCCTTTCATCTTGAGAATACCAAGCAGGGGCGTTGGTTTGAATGGAGCATGGAGTACAAAGACGTCTTCATGCTGAAGGCGTTTGACCGTGTCCATGATCAGCTGAAACGGCTCTAACTTTTTACTCAGATGAGGACGCACATCCAATTCAACAATATGGACATCAGATGGAGACATGTGCGTTCACATCCAATCTTGCGCTAGCTGCATCCGCCTGCTGTACCAACTGTAGAGATGATTCATACAGGGCGGCCATTCCACCGTACAGCGCATAGAAGAATGACTCCGGCGCATCGAGGGAGAAGGACAGGTAGGCTTTGGGGTCCATGCCGAGCACACGCTCAAAAAGTTTTGCACTGTCATAGGCGTAAAAACAGAAATGAGTGTATTCGAACACAGGCATTTTTTCGTAAATGGTGATAATCTCTTGCGCATATTCTGCTTGCTCACGCTGTGCCAATTGAACCATGGTTGTGGCGTCTTCCAGCCGCAGCGTGATGCGAAGTGTAGTATCGTCAATGATTTCAACGTGCGCCATAGCCGTTCAGCTCCAATCTATAATTTACTGATTTTGACTTGGAAGGTTGTAGGACCCTGCTCAATATACTCCCAATTGAAGCCATCGGGATGTGTGGATTGAAACTGGAATCGAAGAGGCTTTGGATCGTGATCGTTAATAAGCAACATGGATTCCTGTGGTTGCAACTGATCAAACGTTTCGAAAATAACTTTATGTTTCAAATGCGGTGGATACTCCGTGGCATTAATGGTTGCTGCGTATGTGTTCATGTGTCATTCCTCCAAATGGGATAGTGTGGTGTTGCAATTTGATTATAGAAAACGTGAGGAGGGGGCTGTGTGAGCCTGCTCACACATTTTTTAATGTCATAGTCTCGCCTTATTTGAGTCAGAATCCTGTATGGAAAAAGTGCCATGGGCAAGCCAAAACTAACAATATCCTGATACGTATATTGCTAATTGCGCATGCGAAAGAGACCTTAACATCGATTACGGTCGTTAAGGTCTCTTTGTGCACACACAGTGTAATGTAATAGCGTGGGAGAAAACAGTGTAGCTGGGCGCAGGGTGGTCACGTATCCCTTTGTTCCTTCAAAGCTTGCAAATCATGAATGATGATCCGGCTGCGATCCACTTCGAGCAAATTCTCTTTTGTAAGCTGGTTTAAAAGCCGATTCGCTGTTTCCCTTGTAGTTCCAATGGAGTTGGCAAACTCCTGATGTGTCATGGGCAGGTTGATGATAATCTGGTCTCCATGCGTCTGTCCGTGCTGATCTGCGAGCATGAGAAGGAAGGAAAGTACACGATTGCGTACATCCTGACCAGAGAGCACCTGCAATTTATCCTGTAATTCTCTTATTTTGTCACCGAGCACACGCATAATTTTGATTGCAATGGAAGGTGTACTCAGCATTAATCGTTCGAAAAGTCGGACAGGTATGGCTAGTAGTTCGGTAGGGGTAATTGCTTCTGCCGTAGCTGGGTAAGGGTGCGCATTAAAAAAGCCGGTGTGTGGGAACATATCTCCTGTTTTGAGGAAAGAGACAATCTGTTCATGCCCGTTCTCATCGGTTTTATAGGCCTTTACAATGCCGGTACGGATGAAAAAGACAGCTTCTTTTTCGCTTCCTTCGCTGAAAATAACCGATTTCTTCTGAATGCTTCTGGAAATGGCGATATCTTCGACTTGCTTTAATTCCTCGGGGCTAAGGTCCTGGAAGATGGGGAACTGTTGTAGAAACTCCGCTGTTGTATCTTTGTTTACCCTACTCATGAGAATCTCTCCTCTCTGTGTTCATAGTTCTGAACGACGACATCATTTTATCATAACGTGATTTTTAAACACACCAGGTGATATAGATCACCGTAAAGCCACATCACTGTTTTTGATTACTCAACCTGGGTTAATGGAATGATAGAATATGATTAAACAAGAGAGGGGTCGGCCCGGATGTGGACTGCATTCATGTGGGGCGGCATCTCTGCCTCAGCGGTTGTCATTGGCGCACTCGCAGCCTTGTTTCTGAAGATTCCCAAACGAGTTATTGGCTGGATCATGGCTTTTGGGACAGGAACATTAATTGGTGCAGCGACCTTTGAACTTCTCGGAGATGCGCTGAATGATGGAGGAATAATACCTACCGCCATTGGATTTACGGCGGGTGCCGTTGTATACACCCTGTTTGACCTGCTCGTTTCTGCAAAGGGAGGGGCAGGGCGTAAACGTTCTGCAAAGTCGGGAGACTCGAATCAAAGCGGGCTTGGGATCTTTGCAGGCACGGTAATGGATGCTATCCCGGAATCTATCATGCTTGGAGCCAGCTTGCTCGCCGGAAACGGTGTCAGTGTGGTTCTGGTAGTATCGATCTTTGTCAGCAACATTCCTGAAGGTCTGTCCAGTACGGTTGGACTACTGGGCAAGTACAGTCGTGGCAAAATCATATTAATGTGGCTTAGTGTACTATTGATCTCCGCGATTGCAGCACTGGGTGGATATCTGTTTCTGGAGCAGCTTCCAGAGGAGATGGGTGCAGCGATTGGTGCATTTGCAGGTGGCGGAATCATTGCCATGATCTGCTCGACGATGATGCCGGAAGCCTTTGAAGAGGGTGGGCCAATTGTGGGTTTGATTGCATCCATGGGATTGCTTGTGTCGCTGTTGCTGGATCTGTAGATGACAGAACAAGCTTCCGATCAATGAGTTGAATTTATATAAAAAGAGTATCCGAACAGAGTGGTTTCTGATCGGATACTCTTTTTTGCCAAAACAGCTTCCTCGCATCCACAAGCTTTCTTACCCAGTTCATTGGCTTCGGGCAGGCGATTCAATTTTTTCCCTAAGCTGCTCCAATTGCAGAATAAGGATGCAGTTTCCTGTAACCTGAAGCAGTCCCTGAGTTTGCATCATGGCAAGTTTACGACTAAGTGTTTCGGGTGTGATCCCGAGTAACAGAGCCATATCTTTTTTGAATACAGGCAAGCGGATCTCATGTTTTGCATGATTTCGGGTATGGAAATACAAAAGCAACTTGGCAATCTTCTGTTCCGTTGTCATCGCACTTAGCGAGCTGTTCCATTCATCTGTTTCACGGAGCAGCTTGGTAATGGCAAGCAGGAAATGATAAGCAAGCTTCGGATCATGTTCAAGTAATTGGTCAAAGTCATTCTTGCTAATAGAGCAGATGGCTGAAGGCTCCAGAACTTCGGCGTTTGCGGCATGTGGTTTTTGGTGTAACAGGGAATCTTGTCCGAAGAAATCTCCGGGAAACAGAAACCGGATAATATGTTCCTTGCCATTTTCATTGTATTTGGATAACTTCACACATCCCTGGTGAACCACATAAAGCGTATCTGAGCGTTCTCCCTCCTGGACGACAACTTCGCCTTTGTTATATTTGCGGGTATGCAGAAGGGAGATCAACAAGGCAACTTCGGATGGATCAAGATGCTGGAACAGAGATACTTTGGAGAAACAGGCATCCTTCGCTTCGTGTGTACAGATCATCGTTTAATCACCTCGAATTGTTCAGGATAGGTATAGCCATTATCTATTGTCATGTCTCAGTGAGACATCGCGTGTCCACCATGATCAGCACCATCCTTGGTCACACGCAAAACAGCGGCAGCGCCTTTGGCTACATGGTTGAACTGATGGGTTACAATCGCATAATCGCCTTCTTCGGTCACGGTGAACTCTACGACAGCTCCACCACTTGCGGGAAGCATAACCGTCTGTATTCCATACTGGATGTTGCGTGGATTTCCATCCGTATACACACGGTCCATAATGGTACCCACAACGTGGAAGGATGAGACTTCATTGGGTCCGGCATTACTGACATAGATTCGCACCGTATCTCCTACTTTGGCTAACAGGGGATGTTTTATTAATCCATAATCATTGCCGTTAAATACGACATAATCCGGTTCCCCGTTCAAAAAAGCTTCGTAGTCATGTTCTTTGTACCATTCACTCTGAACAAGGGTATACTCACGATCAACCAAGTGATTAGAAGGGTATCCTGCTTTGGGTTCCACAATAATCATGCCGTACATCCCGTTGGCGATATGGGCAAGGACCGGTTTGGTTCCACAGTGATACATGAATACGCCGGGTGAGGAGGTGGAATAGGTGAACGTACCTTCCTTGCCTGGCATAACATCAATAAATTTGCTGCTGGGAGCAGCATGTACAGCGTGAAAATCCATGGAGTGAGGCAGGCTGGAATCTTTATTTTTCAACGTGAATACCAAGGTATCTCCCTCGGTCACTCGTAGGACGGGTCCGGGGACGGTACCATTAAATGTCCAAGCGTTGTATATCACTCCTTCGGAGATTTCGACATCTGTAACCTGGGCCGTCATTTCAATATATACCGTAGTACCTTCTCTGCGAATGATCGGGTCCACCGGGGGTTGACTGATCGCAGAGGAGGAGGCTTCATCGTAGTGAACAGGTTTAACTGTATCGGTTGAACTACAGTGAGAGAGAGTTGCTGTGAATATAGCGAATACGAGTGACCATTTGTATACATTCAGTAAGGAGAACATAGTTGCACAACCTTTACTCAAGTGATGTTTTTCACAATCTAAAAAGCAGGTTTTCTTTCATTTCAGTAGTTATTTAGTTATAGATTACGTTATTGAGGTGGAGACGGGTGTGATGAGGCACACACTTGGGTATGTCGTATTAGAGGCATTTCCAACAATCTGTCTTCAATTGTTGTGCTGAGGAACGGAGTTTCATATAATTTTAAAGAGATGGGTTGGTAAATGTTGAGTATTTTGACGCTGTGTGTGTCGTAGTTTCAGAAGAAAGGTGGATACAGGATGAAACGTTTCGAAGATGAAGGTGCGTATAAGTATAGTTTCTATTCGGTTCTTCGACGGGGAGAGCGGATTGATGTGAAATGTCCCAAATGCGGTGGGCACGCTTCGATTGATCAACGGAATGGTCAACTGGGATGGAAGTGTTACGAATGTTACGCTCAAGCTTTTGAAGAACCAGTATATCAATATAAAGCCAAGGGGAATTGTGCTGTATGTGAACGTTGGTTTAACGTGGAAGTCACAGACGAGAAGAAGACGTCTCACCGATCGACGCATGTGGAATGTCCGCATTGTAGTTCTGTTAATCAGGTTGAATTGCACGCCAAGCCGACATACCAAAGGTTTTTTTCCGAGATTTGTGCTGGGAAAGATCCTGTGTTCGGGCTGGAATTATACTTCCTGGATAATTTCAGAGGAAAAATAATATGGGCTGTGAATCGGGAGCATCTGAATTAACTCATCGCTTATGTCTCCGCAGACCTGCGTGTAAAATACGGAAATATGCCTATACGAACGGCTTCACATAGTATTCCGGCATATATCAAGGATGCGAAGAACAGGGATGTGGTTGTTCGTACACTGTCGAAGCTTCAGCACAAGACTGGATGAGACTGAAATTGAAGAGTTAAAGCCGCAAGGAGAGAAGACATGAAACTACGAGTTAAACTTACTATTTTTGCAGTCATTCTGGGTATGTTGATGATTCCGGCTTATTTTATTTTACAGACATTCGGTGTATTTCAAAAAGAGACAGTATTATCTGACTATGCTCTGGCCGTTGATGTTAATGGGAAGTCCTATGGGGCTTGGCCGCTGATTAACAGTTTTGCAGCGATGGACAAAGAGGAAGATAACCGTCAGTTTTATTACCGGATTGATATGAATCATATCCAATACCTGTTTAATCTGGCTTATAAGGAGTATGATGTGAAGCCAGGCGGGGACAATCCGTATCTGGCTGGTACTGTAAACTATCAACGTACAGATCACAACTATGTACAGACCGAGAGACAGTATGAGAACGCCAATGATTTCACAACGGTTTTGAATCTGTATGATCAGGATGGGCAGGTGATCTACACATACAATAACACCGGCAAGGGAGATAAACAGCTGGTAGAATCCATCATTCATCAGGGAATGAGCCGTAATAGTGGCGGTAGTAGCGAAGCTGCCCGCGATCCGTATATCAATATTACGGCGTTATTTCGCGACAAGCTTAACATTGATGTGAAACTGACGGTGGATGAGGAACACAAAGTAGTTACTATTCGAATGAACAAATCGGAGGCGAGATGATGAATGAGTATGGTGTACAACACGGACCTGCTTATCTGGAAGGATTAATTAGGAAGGAAGAGAACATAAAGTCCGATGAAGTGGAGTGGAAAGGCAAACTTCAAATGAGTGACGGTCATGATAAATTCCATATTTTTTATTATGGTGACTTGACGGAAGATGATCTGATTGCCTGGCATGATTCGACACCTCTTCTTGTATATGCGGAGCATACGGTCACGGGTGAGCGCTATCTGCTCATTGATACCGCCAAGCACGGATATGATGCCATGTTATGTGAGACCTATTCGGAAGACGCACTACATGACAGACCCCTTCGTCCTTACCTGGATGTTGAAGGAGAGGACATCTTTGAAGTAGAGTTGACGGCTTACTACAATGTGCCTTGGGATGAAGAGTTTGGCGAAGATGTAGATGAAAATGGTGCATATGAACTGATTACGGGAGAGCGCATGCATTTTGATCAGGTCAAGCGTGATGGATATGATGCTTTTGCCATTCGCATTCTGAATCGTAAAGGAGTATGGACTGAAATTGTACAGGAAGAACTGGCTTAGATCCTGAAAACGAATGAACCAAACTGAGATGGGAGATGTCGACAAATGTATATTGTATCCCGTGTACTTAAGCCGGTTCCAGCGGAGGAACTGGATCACTTTGAACAACAGCACGGCATCTCGCTACCTTTATCATACCGCACCTGGATTGAGCACTACGGGGAAGGTACATATACGGGGTGGATGAATGTGCAGAGACCGGACCCAGAAGTGTTGAAGCCTTTTGTTGAATATGATTTTTGGATACATACGGATGATTCGCCTATAAGTCAGCATCAACTTGAGCAGTGCATCTCCATCGGCAGTTCTGTAGATGGAGATTTCCTTGCTGTTCATCCGGAAGTTGAGGGGCTGTTGTGGCTACCGCGTCATGATGAAAATATCACCTTATGGACATGCAACGAGACTGAATTTGGCGAAACGCTGGACCGGATCTATTGTGGGTATTACCATCAGGATAAACCAATAACGCCACTTTACTTTGAGCCGTGGAATGAGCTGCGGAAACATACGTTTTACCATTTTTCAGGGACGGAACAGGGAAGCTCCATGAAGGAACTCGCCGATACATGCAAAACAGAATTTAAGTGGGATGCTGTGTTGGAGAATGAGTACATGTGCAAGATGTTCATGGTGTCGATGGGAGGATATTTACGATTTAACTATGCAGCTGGGAGAGAAGTTGCCCTGTTCTATGAAGAAAAGAATGGTGCGGAGGAGGCGACGGATAACGAAATCAGTATGTTCTTGCAGGCACATCATTGTACGGCATATGAATAGGGGCAGAGTGGAGGGGAATAGATGACTTGGTTAAAGGAAGACATTGCGGAACAATGGCGCAATGAAGGCAAGCGTTATGCAAGGGATGTCAATGCATTTGTCCGGAGAAGTATGCAGGGAGAGCAACCGGATGAATCCGAGTTGGAGGGAGACTCCAGAAGCGGAATGAGTACTGAAGTATTCCATATGGTGAGACAGGCCAATCTCCATGGTGATGTGGAGGTGCTTCGACATGAGCTACCCGCAGCGACGTGGCCATTGAACGAGGCGTTTCAGGCTTCCATGCAAGCGGTCAAAGTTGTAGGTTATCTGAACGAGGAAACGATTGTATGTAATACGGGGATTTTCACGGAGAATAGTCAGATATATACGATGGATCAGCGCGGATGGCAGTTGATCTCTCCATATACTTTTGCAGGTTGCTCAGCGGATGGACTTGACTTTGCGCTTGCAGGACCGGATGGGATTCGTATCATTCGTCAGCCAGATCGCAGGTTGGAAGGACAGGAGATAGCGACATATCAATGGGAAGATATTCAAGCCCGGATACAGTCGGCATTACCTCGGATTGAATCACTTGCGGACTGTGAGCATCCCGAACGGACACTTGAAGGACTTATACCTATCGATGAAGGCAAAGCACTACTCATACATTCAAGATACGGGATATATCTTGTCACACAAGCCCAGGTGACCTTGCTTCATCCCGATCTGGCAGAGATCGAAGAGTATGAGCTAGAGGATACACAGATAGATATGGGACATGTAGCTGTATCAAGGGATGGTAGATGGATTGCCTATGGCAGCCAAGGAAGCAATCATATGGTGATGGACCGTCGGCTGAGCAAGACATACTCTCTCTATCCAGAATCGAGCTACCCTCATTATGTAGCATTCACCGGTGATAACCAGAACGTCTGGTTTAACGCATGTCATTTCTATAACGGGGTCACGATACAGGTCCCGCTGGAATCAATTGCAGGCAACGAAACGAAGGAAGATTGGCCAGTGATGGATGAGAATGCACGTGTGTATGCAGCAGTGGAAATAGAGGCGGGTATGGTGCTTGGAGATGCATACGGTTATCTGTATTGTGTGAATAACAAGGGAAAGGAAGTATGGCGCCATTTTGTAGGTAGTACGATCTATTCTCTCGCCGTATCACCAGAGCAGTCCAAGCTGGCAGTTGGTACATATGGTGGCATGCTGCATGTGCTTGATCTTCGTTCCAAAGAAATGGACGAGTACGGGATCGGTACAGGCACTCTTCGTGAGTTGGAGCGGTATGTGTTGTGGCGTGGAGAAGAACCTCTGCGCTGGTGAGGTAGCATTTTGACCTAGTTAGGGGTGAAGGGATGAAACGTGAAGAGGCTGTAACGTTATTAAAATGTCACTCCTTTTCTTATGATGATCTGAGTCATCCCAAGATGGAGAACGGTTTTATTGGCAGTCTGCGGCCTTTCCGTGGACATTTGATTAAGGAGAATTTTCATGAGTTGATGGAGATACTGCGTGTTCTGGCGTCCGAACTTGCACGGCCTTCACTGGATCGGGAAGTCATGGCATGTCTATGGGGAATTACTCATATGGCCCGTGCTTGGGCCGTTGAACCCGAAGGCATGCTTCGCAGCAACAACCTCATTTCCGACGAACAGGCGACATTGATGGAACAATGGCTTAATTTGTTATCTTACGCAGTCATGATTCTAATTGAAGGCGGCGGAGAGGAAGAAGCGTTTTGGGAATATCATCAGTATCTACAAGAAGAGAAGAACTGAGGTAGGGGAGGTGTGGTGAGATTGGAGCCGAATGTATCATTAAACGTGCTAATGGACGAGCTGAATCACTTGTTAGATGAGAGAATACAGGATCAAGAGATTCGGCAATTGTTTGAAGAATATCAACATCGGGAAGGTGCATCCGAGGAAAGTCTGGATCTATTCGAAAAGGAGTATGGCGTCCGGCTGCCTGGCGATTTTCTTTCCTTTTACCAAAGGAAAGACGGCAGTGGCTACGGGTTGCATGTGCTGTACTCGGGTGATGCCGAGACGGGCAGATGTACACCCTTTTATCTGATGTCATTGGAAGAGATTCGAGAGACCAAACAATACTTCTGTGAAGTGGATGAGAAGCTTGAAGAGTATTATTCTGCCGAAGAGATCAGCCAGCTGGACCGGGAGATCAAACCATACCTTTTCCATAAACCATGGATTCCTTTTGCAACAATTGCAGGTGGTTCACTGTATCTGATGCTCGATTTTGATCCAACGGCGGAAGGCACGTATGGGCAGATTATTATGTACGTGCACGATCCGGACTTTGTTTATTACCTTACACCTACCTTCACGGATCTCCTCAGCATGTCGAACCGTAATCTGAAGATGATGGATGAGATCACCTATTAAAATCATGCACGATTAGACAATTCCTTCAATAATAAAGAAGCTGCCGAAGCAGCTCCTTTATCTGAACAAGTACTTTGAATGAGTCTAATGATTACCACTGGAAGAAACGATGTCCATGAAATCCTCCACCTGGAGGTCCTCCGTGTCCACCTGGAGGTCCTCCGTGTCCACCTGGACCACCCGGCCCGCCTCCATGAGGTCCGCCTGGATAGCCACCTCCTGGGAAATGACCAGGGTGTCCACCGGGGTAACCACCGCCGGGATATCCACCATGCCACCAAGGACCACCGATCGGATATGGTAGTGGAACAGGAACGATGGGCGGGTATGGATAGGGATAAGGGTAAGGATACGGTGGGGGTGGCGGATAATAAGGGTAAGGATAACCCGCAGATTGCGGGGATGAAACTGAACCAGGGCCGTATGCCATGTAATAAGCCTCCAATGACTGGATTGATGATATCAGCCTATGCCACAGTGGTTTCAGATGATACAGCAGATTGAAGATTAATGAATAATGAGTAATGAGGGGGAACATATGGTAGCCGTAGCTTTTCACACTGATCCAAGAGGAACGGCCTATGAACTGTTGATTGACGAATTGATCGAGAAGGCAGATCGTTTTATGCTTGTAGACAGAAAATATGCTGAGGAAGCTACACCTGAAAGAGTTACTACAGTGTTACGGAGATTGGATCCGTATCTGATTGAAAACAGTACGATGGAAGAAATGATGATGAAAAGTGGCGCCATGTATTCAGAGGGGATTTATTACATATATCGTTGCACGCCGGAATCAGGGCAGATCCTCAAGGAGGAAGCCAACCGCTTTCATGACTGGTTATATCCCTCAATGCCAGATGATCTTTGTTTTTTGAACGAGGATGGAAGGGACTACTTCTACACTGTTGCTCATGAGAATATGTATGGCATGCATATTACACAAGAAGAAGCAATTGAGCTAATGGAGCGAATCACTGGGTTATTTTTTAGATTAGATCGGCATCAGGACATTCATTGTTTACTGGACGATGCGATTAGACATCAGACGGATGTGCTGAATATTAGTTCACATTACTTGAAAGAGATTCCGGAACGTATTCGGGAATTAAAGCACTTGAAACGTTTGACAATTTTTGAGCAGGATGTTTATACGCTTCCTCCAGCCCTTTTCGAACTGACATCATTGGAAGAATTGGAGATCATGACGGCGGATTTGGAAGGTATTCACCAAGACATTGGAAAATTGAAACAACTTCGAGAGCTTAGAATTTATTGCGGCAGTTCTTATCATGTTCCGACCGGATGGAAGCCAAAGGAGAAGTCGGATCTTGGTCTGAAACATATTCCATCCGAGATCGGTGAATTGAGCGAACTCGTAACTCTGGATATAGGCTATTCGGGCATACGTGAGCTTCCGCCTGAACTGGAGAAACTAAAGAAACTACGTTATTTGAGTGTAACTGATGGTTTGATCGAGGGAACGCCAGACATGGTCAAGCGAATGAGTTGGCTTCAGAGTGTAAATTTGAACAGTACTCCATTAGGGATTAGTTGTGATGACATCTCCGACGAAGCAGAACTTTAATAGCCAATGAGCCCTGCTCTCGGGATGTCCGAGTCAGGGATATTTGTTATGCGATGAAAACTTGGCGGAAATGGGCTCACGTATCTGGGCGCTGGGCATAAGCTGGCATATAGGTTATGACCTAAACCGAGAGCGAAGGGCAGGCGTTTTATTTTGGCAACCTCATACATGGATTACACTTTACCAACCACCGAATTTACTTACGATTTGAGCAATAACCCGTTATTCAAGAAGGATGAGAACAACTATATTAACGCTCTTTCCATCAAGCAGTTAAACACACTGGGCAATGTTTCTTTACTGGATATTTTCCTCAACACGGGCAATGTGGTTGAACCACATACGCATCAGAATGCAACGGAGCTGGTATACTGCATCAGCGGTGCGGCAGTTGTTTCCCTCATTAATCCATTTACCAACGAGCTTCTTCATTTCCCGATTACTCCGGGGCAGGTGGCTAACGTTCCTCAAGGCTGGTGGCACTATGAAGTGGCCACTGCAGATCACACGCACTTACTCGCAATCTTTGATGCACCGGTTCCTGAAGCGATATTTGGCTCAGACACCTTACGTCTTACACCTGCAAAACTTTTGGCTTATACGTACTGTCTGGATGAGAAAAAAGTTCAAGAAGCACTTGCTCCCATTCAAAAAACAGTGATTATTGGCCCGCCGGCAGATTGCCAGCCTTCAATTGCTCCTGCCTCTAACAGTGCTCCAAATGTGAATCATCAGCCTCACGTAATGCCTAATGTACAACCCAATGTACAGCCAAACATGCAACCAAACACACAACCCAATGTACAACCAAACATGCAGTCCAATACACAGCCAAACAACCAACCAAACATGCAACCTTACGTGAACCGTCTTCCGTACTGGGGCACTTGGGTTGATCCACGTATTATTCATGAGCCGGGCTGTCCGTATTATAGAGAGCTTCCTATGAATACGAATAATCAAGAGGACAGATGACGGTCATGAGGCGAGGTTTATCTAATACACATAAGTATTTCAGTTAAATTAGGTATAACAAAAGAAGCGTCCGCAAAGGAACGCTTCTTTTGTTGATTAAAGGTGTCTCCAAACCTGCTGAAAGCCGATGCATACCTGAACGAGTCCGGAGCATGGAGTGCTAACGAATCGTAGGCGTCTTAATCAAGGATTTGAAGCGTGCCCAGAAATCTAAAGAATCTGAGACATGTTATATCAGAATAAACAGCCGTATGAAGTGTTTTTATCGGGGGATTTTGGGAAATAACGAGTCTGAGGTTCCTTACAATTTTAACTGAGGACCTAGAGGCCAAATAAGATGTCCTGAGTTCCTAAGAAAATTTTCAACCTATTCCCCAGAGACCGCAGGATAGTACTTCAAGACTTTTTAGGCGCGACATCCATCATCGATAGCTTGCCTGAGATTGAAGAACACCTACATAAGTTCAACTAAACATTTACACGATAGCGGAGAGGGCAGAAATAACTTGAAGAAGCGGAGCGTTCGCCTAAAAGCTTTCTAAAAGAAAGCTACATCGAAAGCATACGCTATCACCGGATTTTCCCTATGAAAAATGGAATAAAAAAATCTGGGGATAACAGCGAACGTAAAGTTATTCTGCCATCGGAGTGCCAGTGTAAATATATTCATTAGTTGAACTTATATATGATTTAATTTACGATATGTAATTTCGTCCCAAGCCAAGCTCCGTCAATAATTGACGATAAGCAATCGAAGTACGGTCTGCGGGAATATGGGCCTCGGCATGCAGATCAAGGGGCAGATCCTCCGGTTTCTGTGACTCGACCATCTCGCGGTCTTCTTCAAATACCTGCAAGTTGAACTTGATTGTGTCTTCAATCGGAGCGTCTTTGTCAAAGTTGCGTGTGATTGGACAGAATAAACGTGTATAACGGGCAGAGATTGGCGAAGCACAATTCAGAATATTCAGCTTGTCGTCTCCTGGGAAATGTACCGTAAGAGAAGCCGCAAAAGGTGGGAACACTCGAAACTCGCGCAGCCATTGGAAACCTTCAGGTGCAACAAGATCTTGCCCTTTGCCATAGTTACTTACAGTACTCCAATACTCCGCCAGTAACTCATTACCTTCGCGTTTCACTTTGTATTGGGGGACTTCGGTGTTGTTTCGGTCACCAAACGTTTCGGTATGCACATAGGCAAAATGGGATACATCCAGGAATCCCTCCATTTGTCGTCCAGAGGAACCAGCAATGTCAAAGTTGGGTGGTAAAATATTGATATAATCCGGATCATCCCATCCAGGGAAGGAGGGGATCTGTTCTTCCGTTCCCGCCAAAGTGGTCCAGATCAAGCCATAACGTTCGACTGCCGGGTACACGATAAGTTTGAGCTTAGGCGAGATCTTGGAGCTTGGGTGCGCAGGTACTGCGGTACATTTTCCTTCACAATTATAACGGAAACCATGATAAGGGCAGACAATCTCGCCATTTTCTACCCAGCCTTTACTAAGTGGAGCCCCGCGGTGAAAACAAAGATCCTTGGCTACCACAACCTGATCATTACTGCGGTAGAGAACCAGCTTCACATCGAGTAATTGAGCAGCCAGGGGTTTGTCTGTTACTTCGGTTGCTTGGGCTACCGGGTACCAATATTGGGATAATACATGCCAGTCTTCAGCAGTGAACGTGCACCCTCTAGGTAATTCGGACGTCACATTATGGTTTGCGTTGGAAGTTATCATAGGAAACACTCCTTGCTGATATGGATAAACGATTCTCTTTTTAATGTCAGAAAAGTTAACTTCATTAGCCGTATGTTACTACTCTTTTGGTCAAAATATCAATATATCCAACCTGCTTTTGGTTAAAATCACAAACGCTACAGCAAAAACCGTACATGAATACGGAAAAACGCGGATTTTTCTTACGTTAGATGTTAATTGTAGAAAAGAGAACAACCTTTCAGTATGTTTTTCCATTACTGATTATTAACTCCATGGAGGTTGTCCTGCCATCAGAATCTCAGTGTGAATATTCGTTAGTTGAGCAACTATTCTTGTGGGCATAAAAAGATTTTCGCAAAGAATGTCACAGATCCCAGCCTTCATTTGTCTACAGTATGTAAACCAAATGACGGAGGCGAATGAAAAATGAATTTAAGAACGAACTACAGAGTAGCGAGTCCAGGTGCTTTTAAAGCGATGATGGCAATGGAGCAATATATATCCGGGCAATTTGAAAATAAAGTATTGTATGAGCTGTTAAAAATCCGAGTGTCCCAGATTAATGGCTGCGCCTTTTGTCTCGATATGCATGCCAAAGATCTGATGAAACTGGGAGATTACGCGGATCATATTCTTTTGCTAAGTGTGTGGCGTGAAGTGCCTTTCTTCACGGATCAAGAACGTGTTATGCTGGAGCTGGCTGAAGCGGTGACCCGAATCTCGGAACACGGTGTCCCCCTTGCGCTGTACGATAAGGTCCGTGAACATTTCAGTGAATCCGAACTGGTGGATCTGATCTTGGCCATTAACACGATTAATAACTGGAACCGGATTGCGATCACAACTGGGATGTATCCGGGTTGCTTTAACTAAAATACACGCATCATGCCAGAGGAGGCTTCTTATGAATTCTAATTTCCACGCCAATGAGCCAGAAGTGTCTTCTCTGGATGTTGGTGAGTTGTATATTCGTTATAAAAAGTATGCATTTTCAATAGCTTACCGCATGCTTGGCAGTGTGGTAGAAGCTGAAGATATTGTGCAGGATTGTTTTGCGGGTATTCAGAGCACGTCTGCTCAGGATATTCGTAATCCCAAGTCCTACATCGCCAGATTGGTTGTGAACCGAAGCTTGAATCTGCTAAATTCCGCCCGTAATCAGCGGGAAAGTTATGTTGGTGAGTGGCTGCCGGAGCCGATGGGTGACAGTGAAGAGGCGAACATGCCAGAGGAAACGATGGAGAAAAAAGAGCTGATCTCCTACGCCTATCTGGTCATGTTGGAGCGTCTATCGCCCATGGAGAGGGCTGTTTTTGTCCTTCGTGAAGCGTTCCGATATGATTATTCCGAAATAGCGGATTGGCTGGGCAAAACGGAGAGTAACTGTCGTCAAATCTTTAGCCGTGCCAGACGAAATCTGCCCGAAAGACTTCCGCCGATCGAGCAGAGTGATGCGGATATGATAGCCAAAGGTGAATTGCTGAGCCGTTTTACAACGGCTTTCCTTCGTTATGACGTCTCTGCCATGCTGGAGTTACTGGCAAATCAGCCTGTATTTACAGCAGATGGCGGTGGCGTTGTGCATACGGTTATGAGAACAATGAACGTTCACAAAGGTGTGCTTGCACTCCTGACCTCACGGCGAGTGCTTACGCGATTGCGTGAGAGAGAATGGGTGCCGATGTGGATCAATGGCGAACTTCAACTCGCGTTGATGAAAGAAGGGCAGTTGTCCGAGGTACTCTGTTTGGAGTTAGACGCTTCCGGAGAGCGGATTGAGGGCGTATATCTCGTTGTAAATCCGAACAAACTTACATCAATAGACACTTCAACTCTTTGATCCAAACGTAAGGACTTGATATTGTGAATTTAAAAGCGGCAACCTCTTTCTCGAGGACTGCCGCTTTCTTTGCATTCACATTTTGCGATTCAGCATCCGATTATTCACGGGCAAATTGTTGTTGAACAGGTTCAATGATTGCTCTGACTTCAGGTGTAAGCTCATCATTGTTCTGATTGAGAACCAGTAAAATCTTTTCCATAGTGTCCAGAAGAACACTCTGCGTATCGGGCTCCCGGTAAGCCAAAGCTTTCTCGTAAGCCTGTTTCACCACAGGGTCCATGGTGCGAATTTCTTCATCCGTGTACCAATCATAAGCAGGCGTGTTGTCACTTCCGTAAAACAGATAATCCACAAATAACCCTTGCTTCACTGCTGATGTACGATTGGAATTCGGGAAGTTGTTCAAAAAGGCTTCTTTCTCCAATGCACGCTGGATTAATTCGTTCCAAGAGATGATAATGCCCCCATCTGAAGTTGTCATTTGGTTGGACTCGGTAGCCATAATATTAATGTATGCATCAATATCAGCCTTAACAAAAGGTTTGAACTTTTGATATATCTCATAATTGATGATGGGGTAATACAAGCCTTCACTGGTTTCCAGTTTGAACCCGAGATCTGAAGCTTCCTGCAGAAGTTTCTTCACTGTCGGATCTTTAATTTCTTTGAGCAGACGACTATATGTAAGCTTCTGTTCGTAACCAAGTTGTTCATGGGCTTGAGATATGGCCTGTTGAAATTGTTCCGTATACATTTGGTAGTCCATATTAGCCAATTTCACGTTTTGCATGTTCTCCAGTTGCAGCGTCATTAGTGTGGCCTGCCAAGGGCCGACTTTATCGATATGATTCATCAGGTATTTACGCGCTTTAACCAGACTTTCTGTGGACTTCACTGCTTCTGTTCGATAGGTTTGGAATTGATGATACACCGCTTTGGAAGCGGGAACAGGTGCAGCTAGTGTTGTTGAAGGTGTGAGTATTGCGCCAATGGCAGTACAGCCGAGAGCCATAGCCAGTAAACCAAGTTTAGCAGGTTGCTTCCATCTCATGTGTATACCTCCCCATTAATGAAGAAAAAGCCATTTGAATTCTCGTATAACGGCATTTCACCCTATTTTATATGTATGATCCGTAAGTTGAATATGTACGGGTTTGTCTTTGATTAAACCAGTTTCTGGTAACCAAATCAAGAGTCTTAAGCAGGAAATGATTATAAATAACCAAAGAACAGCCCCTAAAACCCGCATGGGTTGAAGAGACTGTTCTGGGGAATCGGACTTTATTTTCTAATTAATGAAGTGGTTTATTGTTAATAGGCATCTGAGGTGCTCCGGTTGCTGGAATGTATGCCTGAAGCATCTGTTGTGTATCACTTGGGGTGAGTTGAGGTACTTGGTAATAGGCGTTTTTATTCTGGAACATGAAAATTTCATAGGCCATCTCGATAAAATGCTGGATCTGAGAAGCGATGACTCGGCGAACCGTCCCATTTGTGATCTCGCTACAGGACATGCCGAGCAGACTCGCATGTGACTTGATCAGTCCCAGCATATGACCGCTAATCCCGGCATCCTTTACATCAGCTAAGCTCTGGTTTGGCTTTTTCGGTGCTGATGGCTTAAGGCCATATACCGGTGGTACCATGTTGGGGATCATATAGGTAGCTGTCTCTTGATGAGGCTTCTGTCCGGATGCAAAACACTCTGCTGTCAGATTGTACTGGGATAATATGAAATTGTACTGTCGGTCCAGAATGCCAATCAGTTCCTGGCTCTGCACAAATGTACGAAAGATCATATATTGATCCAGGACGTTAATGGTGGAGGACAGAATCTCATGTACATCGAACATCTCATGGCCGCCATGATTCATGTTAGGGGTGACATTTGGATTAGCATTCAATGTGGGTTGTACTACATTCTGAGGGTTCATGGAATTTGGATTCATTGTAATCTTGATTCTCCTTTGGTAAATGGTATGATTCTAGTATGCTTGGAGAGTAGTAAATTTATGTATTGTGTATGGATAAAAGCGTAAGTACAAATAGGAATAGGCATGGTGGTGGTTAAGATGGAAGAGACCAATTGGGATGTAGCAAAGGATTTGTTCGTCAAACATTACGGGAGCGCTATACAGATGCATCGAGAAGGCGTGTATGCCGACTATAAGCGATGGGACGTACCCCAAGAGTTAGAGGAACAATGGATAGGAGAGCGAATTCAACAATTAAGTTCCGAGCTGTCTATCATGAATTGGGATGCGGTGGATGAACTTGCGTTGATTGCCAAACATCGGACAGAACCGACAATTGTTACGGCAATTACTGCATTCGCTTCAAGACAATTGAAGAGTGCGGACAGTATGGTTCGTCTCGTGTATGCTGAACGTCTGATTGAGCTGATTAAACGGTATGAATCTTCTCTGCCGATGGACAAGTTACGGGAAACCTATCAACTGACGATGGATTTGCTGGTTGATGTGGCGACTAAACCGTTGGTGCTTGATCCAGGGCATGAATTACAGCAGTATGGATTAAAGGATAAACGAGGATTAAATTTGCGTGTGGAAAAGAATAAGGAAGAAATCATCCGCTATTTTCGAAACTAATTGAATTTTATCAAGTGAGGTCAGAATCATTGAGAAAACTGAATTATATTCGCATATTTATTTTCCTTAGTGTGGTTACTATAGTAACGCTTGGCTTGTACTACGTAGCCGCAGATTGGCTGGATCAGCGTTATTTCCGCTTCCTGATCTGGAATCTGTTCTTGGGCTGGATTCCTTTTGTGTTCTCTTATGCAGCCTATCTTCTAAGTGATGTGAAATGGAAAGGTGCCGCATGGCTTGCAGTTGCAAGTGGTCTGCTGTGGTTGTTATTTTTCCCGAACTCTTCTTACATTGTTACGGATCTGGTTCATCTGACAGCGAGAAGTTCCCGGTATTATGGTGGGAACGGGGTGGACTACACGTATTGGTACGACTTAAGTGTTCTATTAATGTTTGTCTGGACTGGACTTCTGCTTGGATTCCTGTCGATGTATCAGCTTCAGGAAGTGATCTATCACCGAATTGGACGCTGGGCATCCTGGACCTTTGTACTGGCAGGTTGTGCTTTGGGAAGTTACGGGGTATTGCTTGGACGTGTATATCGACTGAATAGCTGGGATGCACTGACGAATCGCGAGACGCTGATTGAACTGATGCACGAAAGTGTAAGCCGTCCGTCTCTGGCGTTTTGCCTGTTTTTTGGCACGTTTATCACTACAATCTATGCCACATTGTATTATCTGATCAATACGAGGGCTCCCCGTGAAACGAAGAAGAGTGCAGGAAGTCCCGAATCGGACCTGCAAGCGTTACGCTAACTAATATTTTCTTAAGGCCGAACTCATTAGATCTAATCTTAATGTATACTGCTTAAAGGGCTGTTCCAAGTCATACCCATGGCTATTGGAAGAGCCCTTTAACATTGGATCGAGCGGAGGATGTTTTGAAGAAAAATGCCTCTACTTATCAGAGATTAACTCAAGGATTGTTTTCACAACCAGTTCAGGTTCATCATGAATAACCATATGACCACTGCGGGTGGCCACAATGAGCTGACTATCCTTCGATATATTCAACATGTTCCGTTGCCCCGATTGCCATATGGATTCGAGCTTCTGCCCAATGTCAACCGGAATCCCTGCACTAGCATAGTCTTGAGGACGTCCGCGTGCAATGATACGTACAGGGATTGATCCAAGACTTTGGCCACGAATGGCATCTTCTGTTGAATGTGCGAGGAGGGCTTCTTTTTCTTTGGCGTGAAAATAGGAAGGGGTAGCAATCACATTAACAAAGGTATCCCGATCTTGCTTGGCAACCAGACCATCAAGCATAAAGTCTGGAAATAATCTGAAAGCTCCAGATACCTTCAGTAAAGATAACAAGGAGGCAGGCGGGTTTCCCTGAAACTGAGCCTGTTCCAACAAAGCCTTTGTGTTCCGTTCATCATCCTCAGGTCGCGCATCAATGAGGACAAGGCTCTGAACCTCATTTGAATAGGTCTGTGCAAAGAGTCTAGCATACATACCCCCAAGAGAATGACCTACCATAACGTAAGGGCCGCGTATGTTCTCCTTCTCCAGAGCAGCATGTAAATCTTTGACGATATTTGCACCTGTACGTTCTGTAGGTGCAGATTCACTCCAGGCATATCCTGCGCGATCATACGTGACCACCGTTGCATGCTGGGCTAGTTCCACAGGAATGTCTCTCCACGACAAACTGGTTTCACCACTTCCAGCCTCCATAAGTATGGTCGGTGAACCATTGCCTTGTTTATGAATGTGTAGTTGGTAACCGCCGACTTGAACGAGTGTACCTGGAGGTGGAAAGCCCTTTTTGGCCTGCGACGAAGCAAACCACTCATAGACGAAAGCGGCACCTATCAGTAGTAGCATTGTGCAGAATAACCTTACTATGAAGGTGAAAACTCTGAATTTCTTGCGTGTTGAGGCTGGGGTAGTTGTATGCATGATCTTATGAATTCCTCTCCTACAGCTGTTTTTATATTTTAGTACAATGTATTAAAAAGATTATAGCACAGTGTATTACAAAAAGAGAAGTTTGTTGTATAATGTTGTCATGCCAAAAATCGTAGATCATGAAGCTCAAAGGAAAATCGTTGCTGATGCAGCAATCCGGGTCATTCAAGAGCATGGACTTGAGCATGCTACCGTTCGGAATATAGCAAAGGAAGCGGGACTATCTGTAGGTTCCATGCGTCATTATTTTGCCACACAGGCCGAATTGTTCACCTTTTGCATGAATCTTTTTGCAGAACGGGTACAGAAAAGGGTGGAGGAATTACAGATGAGTGGATCTGTAATGCTGGATATGAAGAATCTGCTCTTGCAATTTCTCCCGTTGGACGAAGACAGAATGATGGAAATGGAGGTCTGGTTTTCGTTTACAGCCAAATTATTGGTGTACCCCGAATTAAAAAAGTTAAGTGATCAGATGCATCAAGGGATGTATCGGTCTGTTCAGTGGGTAATACAGGAGTTGCAGAAGCAGGGGATGACACATCCTGAACTGGATGCTGAGATGGAGATAGAGAAGTTATATGCTCTTGTGGATGGGCTCGCCATTCATATTCTAATGCAGCCAGATAGACTTACGGTAAAACGAGTGGAACAAGTGATTGAACAGCACTTGTGCATGCTTTGTCAAACTTAATCTTACGTTGTCTGAAGAAGGGTTATTTCCTTATATAAGGGAGTAATCCTTCTTTTTATGAAAATTTGGCAGGTATGCAGGAGATGACGAAGAATTAAGAATGAGAATGTAATGAATACATAGGAAAGTAGGTGAACAACAAAATGTTGAATGCAGTAGAGCTGACAACAAAAGTAGAAGAAGTCATGGAACGCGTTAATTTTTCGGGTGTTGTATTACTCCAACAAGCCGGGAAAACCCTTTTGAATATGAAACGTGGTTATGCAAATCGCAGTGAAGAACTTGCCAATCAGGTGGATACACGCTTCGGAATTGCATCTGGATGTAAGATCTTCACGGCAGTGAGTATATGCCAACTAATTGAAGCGGGCAAGCTGTCTGCGGATTCCAAGCTTACGGATGTATTGGATGTGGAGTTTCCACTATGGGACAAAGGGATCACCATCCAGCAATTGTTAACACACACGTCAGGCATTCCGGATTATTTCGATGAAGAAGTGATGAATGACTTTTCAGAATTATGGAAAGACAGACCCGTCTACGCGATGCGGCGTTTAAGTGACTTTCTGCCCATGTTTCAGCATCTGCCAATGAAGTCTGCTCCGGGTGAACGTTTTCACTACAACAATGCGGGTTTCATTGTGCTGGGACTTATCGTGGAACAACATTCAGGACTGTCGTTTACAGATTATGTGGAAGAGCACATTTTCAAAAGGTGTGGTATGAAGGACTCCGGTTATTTCGTAACAGATCAGCTCCCGCGTAACACAGCTTTAGGGTATATCGATCATGAAGATGGCTCTTGGAACACCAATATGTTCTCTATTCCTGTCAAAGGTGGATCAGATGGTGGAGCCTATGTTACGGCACCGGATATGATTCGATTTTGGGATGCTTTGCTGGGTCACCAATTGTTGAATGAAGAGGCGACACAGCAGTTATTAACTCCACATGCTCATCAAGAGGATGAAGAGTATTATGGGCAGGGTATCTGGATTGACCGTAAAGAGGAAGACATTTTCAAATTTCATGTCATGGGGTTTGATCCAGGGGTGTCGTTCATGTCTTCCGTGTATCCGGACTATGACCTACAACTGGTTGTGCTCTCTAATCAAGAGTCTGGTCCGTATCCAATAACAATTGCTATCGAAGAAGCTTTGGCATGACGAATAACCCTCAACCTATGGTCAGGTTATGGCCACAAGGTTGGGGGTTAATTGATCGAACAGGAAAGAAGGATTGCCTGCGTTTATAACATTTTCCATAGCTCAGGGGCAATTAATCGAGGGAAAACATCCAGCGGAGGTTTCTCTTTCTTTCGTTTGTCATTGGTTAACACCGTAACAAGTTCGAGCTCTGGGACAATATATACATACTGACCACCAAATCCTCGCGCGTAATAATAATGGAGATTGGATTTGTCGTCTTCAGCAGCAATATTTTCGAAGTCAGACCTTTCGTTCGGATAGACATCCACCCACCAATGCCAAGCATAACTGCCGTGATTCGGTGGAGTGACTGTAATAAAAGGCTGCGTCGAACGAGATACGAGATCACTTGAAATGAGAGACTGCCCCTCCCACATACCTTGCTGTAGAAACAGCTGACCGAATTTCAGCAGATCTACGGGTAACATCTTAAGACCGAATCCGCCAGTATGTACACCTTGAGGGTCACTTTCCCATTCGTAATGCTTAATTCCGAGCGGGTCAAAAAGATAACGCTCTGCGAACTCGGCTACGTTCATACCTGCATTTTGCATCAGGATGGCGGATAGAATCTGTGATACTCCTGAGTTGTACTCCATATATGTACCCGGTACATGGCTTAAGCGTTGTTCCAACGCAAAATCCACCCAATGATCGGTGCGGGTCATGCGAGGGAATGAATTCTGCCCGCCGAACTCGTCCCAGTTGAATCCGGCTGTCATCGTGAGCAGTTGTTCCAGTGTGATCGCTGGTTTGCGCGGGTCAGGATCGGATGTCAACTGTGGAAAAAAGGTGGAGATTGGGGTTGATGCCTCTGGCAACAAGCCTTTATCCATCGCTATACAGATGAGCGCGGACAGCACACTCTTGGTACATGAATTGATTTTTGCAATATCGGTCGCAGCCTCTTGGTTGCGGTAGTGTTCGTACATAATCTCACCGCGTACGCTGACGAGGCAGCTTCGCATATCCAGTTGCGGAACGATCTGTTGTAATTTGGGTGACAGTGATGAAGGATTCATAGTGTCCTTTCTGTACGGTTGATTTGTTATAGGATTTTGTAGAAATAGGTGTCCATTATCTTAGCATACTCCCGAGGTAGGGCTCAACAAGCGCTACATTATTATGTCAAAGCAAGCATGCAAAATGCGATATCCTATGAAAGCGATAAGAATCATATGCGAATATCGCATAAATTCCCAGCATTGTCTGTCAATCTTATATAATTGTCATGAGAAGAGTACCAGACATGTATAAGAGAAAGGGGTCTGTGATGTGGGAAATATAATAGAAGAATTATATTACGGTAACCTGAGACCAGAGGAGAATATTGTTCCTAAAGATTCGGAGTATCGTTCTATTCATAAGGAGATTACAGCTTCTATCGAAAAATTTCAGAGCAAGCTTTCGAGGATGACTTTAAACAACTCGAGGTATTGTTTGATATGATGGATCAAGTTCACTCTATACATTCAAAAGAAGCTTTTGCGAGTGGTTTCAAAATTGGGACGTTGATTATGATCGAGAGTGGTTTCACAAGCTAATATTTTGGTTTTTCACAATTTGTGGTTACATAGTTAACCTCTTTCCTATGAACATATGGAAGAGGTCTTTACCATTATGAATATGCTAATATAGGAAAAATATCATATGAAAAATGAACTATGTTAGTGCGTATTAAGGTTAGAAATGGTAAAATATCAATGCCTAAACATGGAACAAGTAGATGAAAGATAATTAAATATAGGAAATAGTGTAGAATCAGTGTTTTAGCAAAAAACTTTATAGTAAATTATAGTAATCTAATACTGAATTGAGGAATTAAACATGGCGATTATTGACGTAATTAAGTATGATGGCTCACCTGATGTATTTGCTTGGAAACATCCCGAGACTGAACTGGGAACATGGACTCAGTTAATTGTGAATCAATCTCAACAAGCAATTCTTTTCAAGGATGGAAGAGCGCTTGATATGTTTGGACCCGGAAGGCATACGCTGAGTACTGCGAATATCCCAATCTTGAACCGTCTCGTTAACCTTCCGTTCGGAGGAAAGTCACCTTTTGCAGCAGAAGTATGGTATGTCAATCAAGTAAGCGCATTGGACGTTAAATGGGGAACGGCGAATCCGATTCAGATCCAGGATCCCAAGTATAATATTATTGTTCCCGTAAGAACATTTGGACAAATGGGAATTAAAATTTCGGATTCACGAAAATTTCTGGTCAAGCTTGTGGGAACACTGCCTGAGTTTAACCAAGCTAATATGATTAATTACTTCCGTGGGTTGATTATTATGAATATTAACTCCATGTTGTCATCATATCTAATACATAGAAAAGTAAGTGTTTTGGAGATCAATGCATATATCGCCGAAATATCACGACATTTTGCAGATACGGTAGCTTCTACTTTTGAAGAATTTGGTATTGAGTTAATCAACCTGTATATTCACAATGTTAATCTGCCTGAAGAAGACCCTTCAGTCATTCGATTAAGAGAAGCGTTGGCACGCAAAGCTGAGATGGATATTATTGGGTACACATATCAGCAAGAACGTTCGTTTGATACGCTTGAAGGTGCAGCGAAGAATGAAGGAAGCATGCAGTCAGACATCATGGGCGCAGGGCTTGGTATGGGCATGGGGGTTGGTCTGGGGGGTTCTTTCAGTGGCGAGATGTCCCAGATGTCTAAAGTGATGTCTACGAAGGAAACGCCTGCAGTAAGTATATGTAAGCAGTGCCATCATCCGAATCAGGAGAACAGCTCTTTTTGCAGCAAATGTGGCAATTCATTAGCCGAAAAATCGGTAGCAACAACAGATTGCAACAATTGTGGACATGCCTTGCCAAAGGGAACCAAATTCTGTCCTAACTGTGGTGACAAATACCATGCATGTCCTTCATGTGGGGCGGATAATGCGGAGAACGCATTGGAATGTATCCAATGTCATCAACCGATGCCTAGCCCATGCCCAAATTGTAACCATATGAATTCCGGTCATACAAAATTCTGTGGCAACTGTGGCACAAGTTTAAGCTTGAAATGTAGTCGGTGCCAACATGAAGTAAAACCCGGCCAGAAGTTCTGTCTCAATTGCGGAAACAATCTGCAAGAAGGAGGACAGGCATAGTGATGGTAAAACGGAGCAATCTCTTGATTTTAGATGTCATCTATTTAATATGCATGTTAGTATCGTCAATCGTTTCTTTTACGCTGTTTAATCATGCGCTTCTGTCGTTTTCTTTTTGGATGAATCTCGTTGCTTCTTATGTAGCGATTACGGCTATTTGGATCTACGCGCGGTTCATCATGCAAAATATGGATCGGTTTAAACGGTTTGTTCCAGGTTACACAGCTTTAGGTGTAGTATTGGGTATTTATCTGATTTGTGTGATGATCTACACGTTGTTAACAGGTTCAGCAGATCATGCGCTTCGCTGGTTCGTATTGTTACACACGTTAACGATTGCGATCGCAATTATTTTGTGCGGAATCATTATGATCTATATTCAAAGTGCGCGCCGTCATGAAACAGATGAACATACAAAAATCGCAAACTTAGAATTAATCGAAAAAGCTTTACAACAATTGCTTCATACCATGGTGCAACATCCCGTCCTAACTGTGGAAGAAGAGCGCAAAACCGTTCAATCATTAATTGAACTTGTAAAGTATAGTGACCCAATCACTCCGGATTCCCTTGAGAAAAATGACCGCCAGATCTTGCTGGACATTGAATTGATGAACAGTGAGCTTGCAAATCAGTACGAAGCAGGGGAATTGGTAAATAGTGAACGTTTTGCTTCGCAACTATCCCAGTTAAAGTTCCGTTTGAAAGAGCGAAATCAACAGATCATGACAAGCAAATCATAAATTGCTGGAGGAAATGCCGTGAAAAGATTTTTTGGAATTATATTAATTATCATTTCGTGTCTGACGATCCTGTTCTCTTTAATCATGCTGTCTGAAGGAACGGAGATGGCCATTTTTAGTACAATTGTGTTTTTTATACCAGGGGTTATCGTACTTGTTACTGGAATTAAAATGTGTGGTCGACCTAAATCTCGTTCTAACACTGATCAATACCATCACAATTCTAATGATAATCAATATTACGAAGATCAGCATAATGAGAAATATGAAGATAGAGAAGATGAACCTCAAGAATCTGTATCCGTGAATTGTTCAGGGTGTGGGGCCAAGGTAAAGGTATATCCTACTTTGTCTGCGGATTGTGAGTATTGTGGAACGACAATGAGGATCTCTTAAACTGCATAGGAGGAATCGTGTTGTTAAGGAAGTTATTTGGACTCTTTTTTATGTTTTATGCCATTGCGATCCCGATTGCCATGTTTAATGCAAATAATTTCAGAGGTACTAAAAATCTCATTGCTATGGCTGGATTTATTATCGTTGAATTTTTGTTTTTATATTTTGGTATTAAATTGCTTAGGAAAAAACGTGTCCCGGAACGAAAGTTTTATGGAGGAGACTATGGAGGTCATCTTGATCGCGAAAATGTGAATCCGCATACTTATTCAAGTTACAATAGCAACACCGTGAGTTACAGTAGTCATAATACAATTAACTATACAGAGATCAATTTCTCGGATAAGGAAAACACTGAAGAGAAAGTCGAAGAAAAAGTTGAAGAGCCACAAAGGCCTGTTTCAGTGAGTTGCCAGGGGTGTGGGGCGAAGGCAAAAGTGCTTCCTAAACAATCAACGGATTGCGAGTATTGCGGAACAACAGTTGTAGCAAATTAGAACGGTTCAGAATGGATACGAGAAAGGATTAAGCCTGATTCCTATGGAGTCAGGCTTTTAATCTCCTCAATTTAGAATCTCTAGAAGACCCTCGAACGATCAAATACGTCATATAACTCCACGTGAATTACCTTAATGTGGTCCTTTTAATGAAACGTTTCGAATTTCACATTTATAATTAAGCCACATTATATTCAGTATTTGTAAGCGTTCTATTTTCTTGTTTACGGAAATGGGAAAATTATGATAACATGTACACGAAACGTTTCGAATTCATTTGAAGGGAGAAAATCATGAAAAAAGTAAAACAATTCAGCTTCATTTTAACTTTTTGTTTGTTAGCTAATCTAGCTTTAACTCCTATGGCTTCAGCAGGTGACTCAAGCAATTTAATTGGATTTCGAGCAGAATTGAAAGCGATTGCATATAAGACCTATACGTTTTTTGAGGACTATACGGATCAAAATACTGGCTTGACTTACGATGAAGTACGGCACACTGAAAACGGGATAGAAGAAGCTAAACGTACCTCACCCACAAACATCGCAATGTATATGATGAGTACCGTTTCAGCGCAACAATTGGGCATTATTTCGAAGAAAGAAGCTGTAAATCGCTTGCAAACGACAATAAATTCCCTCGAAAAATTAGAAAAGTGGAACGGCCTATTTTATAACTGGTATAACACAGATGACGGGTCAGTGAAGAAAGATTGGGGACAATTTATTTCCCAAGTCGATAATGGCTGGTTATCCGCTGGTTTAATTGTTGTTGGGCAAGCCTATGAAGAACTTCATGGGGAAACAAGCAAGTTGGTTAAAAATATGAATTATACTCCGCTATATGATCCTGAAGTCGGCCAATTCCGCGGCGGTTATGATGTGGCTAAAGGCGCGCTGACGGACCACCATTATGGGATGTTTTATACGGAACCACGTGTAGGCAGCTATATTGCTATTGGGAAAGGTGACGTTCCTCAAGATCATTGGTGGAAGATGTATCGCACATTACCTCAAGAATGGGATTGGCAAGCTCAGATTCCTCAAGGCAAATCCGTTAAGTACGATGGAGTGGATGTGTTTGAAGGAAGTTATGTATACAAGGATAAAAAGTTCGTACCAAGCTGGGGAGGCAGTATGTTTGAAGCTCTTATGCCCGGTATGGTCATAAAGGAAAAAGACCTGGGTACTCAAGCTTTGGGATTGAACAACCAGCGTCATGTCGAATTGCAAATCGAATACGCCAAAGAAAAAGGGTATGCCGCATGGGGCTTCTCACCTTCTGCCACTCCGACAGGTTACAGTGAGTTTGCAGCAACACCGTTAGGTACCTCAGGTTACAAAGATGGAGCAACGGTAACAGCACACGCAACATTCCTTGCTCTGGATTATGCCCCTGAAGCAGTTCGAAAGAACATTAAAGCTTTAAAGAACTTCAAAATGTTTGGCAAATATGGGTTCTATGACTCAGTCAATGTTGAAACGGGAGAACTTGCAAAAGCTTATCTGGCACTGGATCAAGGGATGATTATGGTGTCGATCGCCAACTATCTTCAAGATGGCGTTATCCGCGATTATTTTCACAGTGATGTGATAGGGCAGAAGCCAGAAGAATTATTGAAAAAAGAAGTGTTTTCCATTCAATGAAGGGCTGCTTTAGATTAGAGCAAGATCACTAACGAAATGGGACGAAGATTAAAAGATGGACGGAACGAAGCAGGGTATCAGCATGCTTCGTTCCGTTTTTGCGTTTACCACTGATAATGAAGTCGCAGATCGATTAGATTATTGAATTTATCCGGAAAAAGACAAGGCATTTACAATGGCGATTTTAAGACTTACGTTGTGGGGCATAAGCGCAAAGAAAGACGCGTACGCCTTCAGTGATGATATGTTTATTTTGTTCCTCATCTAATGTCCCGATTTTTCCCGGTTGATTGAATACCAATAAAAACGTTAATGCAGCGAAGTGCTTTGCAGCCATTTTAGGATCAATCACATGGAGCAGTCCGTTTTGTCCAAACGCTGTAAACCTTCTGATAATCCCCTCTTCAGTTGCGTTATCCAGCCTTTCAAAAAACGAGTCTGGCAGGTTGGCAGCTTCCACCATAACCAGACGGATCAAAGCCTTGTAGTCTGCCGAACCGTTTGCAGAAGCTACGATTTGCTCACAAAATAAGATGAGCGCCTGCTCAAGATCTTCGAATTTCAAGAGGTGGTCTGATATCCCTTGCTCAATCATGACCAGAACCGCTGAACTGGATTCTTCCACAACGGCAAGTAGTAGATTCTGTTTGTCGCCATAATAATCATAAACTGTCCGTTTGGAAACTCCCGCTTTAGTTGCGACCGTATCGACGCTGGAACGATCAAACCCGTCTGAAAGAAACAGCTCTCGTGCCGCCGCAATTATTTTAGCTCGCTTGTCTGAAGAGCCTTTGCGGATTTTCTTGTTTTCTGTATGATCCATTCTTACGTTTTCCCCCTTATATGTGTATTTCAGAAATGGATTAGGTCCTGCTTTACAAACTACACTGTACGGTGTAGTGTAACAAATGTAGCGTATCAAATCAATGATCAAGGAGGTTTTTATTCATGAATACCATACCGTCTGTTGTTGATGTTCTCATTGTCGGGGCCGGACCCACAGGGCTTACACTTGCCTGCGACCTTGCCCGTCGAAACGTCAACCATCGTATTATTGAACGAAGCACCGTGTATAACGTTGCATCTCGCGCCAAAGGAATCCAGCCTCGCTCGCTTGAAGTCATTGATGAATTGGAAGCCGTTCACTACATTGTTGATACAGGTGTTGTGGACTTGCCTGTTCGTTATTATACCGCAGATGGCAGAAGTGTGGACAAGCCGACTATTACTGTTGCAGCCAGCGCCGAACTTGAGACACCCTATCGTGATCCGGTCTGGATTGCTCAATTTGATGTGGAAAAAGCGTTGCGCGACCGATATGCAGTGCTTGGCGGTCAAGTTGAGTTGGGCATGGAAGCTGTAGGGCTTGTTCAGGATGTGGATGGTGTATCGGTAACGTTGAATACAGCACAAGGAGAAGAGCAAATTCGTGCTCGTTATGTAGTCGGCGCTGACGGGGGCAAAAGCAATATACGCAAATTTATACACTTACCGTTGGTTGGGGAAACACATGATCATGAGCGATGGTATCTTGGCGATGTACGATTGGAAGGGTTAGATCGTGACCATATCCATATCTGGACTTCTTCGGAGGGGATGATCGGGGTGACGCCGCTGCCAAAATCCGATATTTGGCAACTGCAGGCTACAATTCCGGCAGCCATCGATGAACCAGAGCAGCCGTCGCTAGAGGCGTATCAAGCCATGTTTGACCGTCGTGCCGGGTCCGGACGTGTTCGGCTTACGGATGCTTCTTGGTTGTCCATCTACCGGGTCAACGTTCGTATGGTTGAATGTTACCGAAACAACCGGGTTTTCCTTGCCGGTGATGCGGCTCATGTTCATTCGCCGGCCGGTGGTCAAGGCATGAATACGGGAATACAGGACGCATACAACCTCGGCTGGAAGCTGGCGGCTGTCATACGCGGAGCAGACACCGCCTTACTCGATACCTACGATGAGGAGCGCCGCCCAGTGGCACAGGCCGTGCTCAAAGACAGCACAAAGAAAATGGGAGGCGTTATAAGAACGGCGACTGAAGGCGGAGGGTTGTCCCAATCCTTGAGCACCATATCCGACGATCTGACGAGCGGGCTTCTCATTTCCTATCGTTCAAGTTCGCTTACCCGTCCGTCTGCTCGAACAAATGCTACCCGTTTACTTCCTGGAGATCGTGCTCCTAATGCTACTGGACTACAAGGCACCGGGTTTGCAGGAAGTGTCTTTGACCTCTTGCGCGGCCCACACTGGACGCTTTTGGCTTTTGCAAACTACATCGATCCTTCTCTGAAGAACTTCACCAACGATGCACTCCATTTGCATTATATCTTTCCATCGAAGGTGGAGGAGACGGAAGGCATAATAGACACTGCCGGGAATGCTTATCGAATTTACGATGTCGCAAGTAAAGAACTTGTATTGATTCGTCCTGACGGTTACATCGCCTTGCGCACCTCCATTGATGATACCGCATCGATCCTGAATTACTTGAATTTGTGTGGCTTATCATAGGATCGAGCGACCCAAGGTTCTGCCCGAGTCACATCGTCTTATTGAAAATAGAGTGCAAGAAATTCTATTCATGCAAAAAAGGGTCCTGCCATTTTCATAACAGGACCCTTTTTGCGTAAACTAAAAATCCCTCAAACGATCAAATACCTCATATAATTCCTCGTGATTAACCTTAATCAAATCATCTTGACGCAGTTCCAAATGCTGCTGTAATTGATCCAGCAACTCCGTTAGAACAACATAAATCTCTTCCCGCTCAACAGTTTCAATAAAGCCGGTCTTGGCATCCATCTTGTTGAAGGTCTGTGTGTAGTTCTCAACCAGGGAGACGAGCCGTTTGTGCATAGCTTCCTGATTATTAAAATCTTGACTTAACTGACGTATTTCCTTCAAACACTGCTTGTACAATTGAGCTGCTTTTTTGGTGTGTGCTGCCTTGATGTGGTCCCGCCCATCCCAATCCCGAAACGGATTGTTCAGGTTCTCCGCAAGCCATTCCGGTTTGCGTGCTTTGGTGATTTCCATATCAAGTCCGGCAGCAACGGATTTTTCATATCTTGTTTTGATTGATTTGGCTGCATCGGCAGGAAGGCTGGTTAGCCACAGCGTAGCCAATTGTGGAAGTTGCTCTGGATCAGGGAATTCGTCACCATTGAAGCCGAACAGGTCATATGTAGTGAAGGTTTGCATATTTGCCAAATGCTGAATCGACTCTATATGGGATACATTGCCGGGTTTACCCCACAGTCGCAACTCTGAAAGCTCAGGATAATACTGCACAAGTGGCTTCAGATTGAGCTCCGTGATATCTCTGATATACAGACCTTCAAGTCGTGAGATACCCCTAACCTGTGGCAGGCCCGATGGAACATTGAGAGTGATGCATCTACCGTCTTCATAAGCCAAGATACGCAGATCAGGAGACAACTCTCCTGTGAAATTCAGACTTTTCATCTTTGTGTTCAAAATTAATTCCTTCAACCCACTGACATCCACGATAAGTCTGGTCAGATGGCTCTTGCTGATATCGAGCATCGTTTGACCATGATGTATGATATGAAGTTCATTAATGAACGGGTTGTCCTCTATAAATGAAAAGATTGATTCCGTATATCCATCCATTTCAATATGTGTCAGACAAGGTAGCTTTGCGAGTTCGGCTACATCTTCAGAAGATCTAGGGCTGAAATCGCGGAGTGTACTCGTACTGCGCCGCATTACACGATCCCCAATCATCACATCTTCGTCATCATCCGCAGCTTGTTTGAACTGCGCTCTTCGGATCGAATCGATACCTTCCCATTCACGCTGGAGATAGAGACTTTCTCCGATCGGCCAGCCTCCGCCATACGTATTTGTTTCCTCGGTGTAGAGAGGGGGGATATTGCCTGCAAGCACATACTGTGAAGGAACATTAGCACTCACGAAACTATGGGCAAGTCGATCATTCCAGAAATAGAAGTTACAGATCAATGGTTTCATCTGATGAAGATGCATTTCATTAGGCAGTTGATCACCAGTCCAATCCAACTGAAGGACGGAGGCAAGCGTGTCAGAAGTTTTACCCTCTGTTTCTTTCAGTCCAGTTACCTGGCAGGCTGTATATTGTTGTAATTTTTCGACGTACACGCAGTACACATCTCCAACATTGGGGATCATGTTATGCTCCTTTCGTTCTGCATCAATCGATGCTAAGCTACTTGTAAACTAAGTATTCTGCAGAACTAATAATAGATGAATTATATCAAAGTCATTCAGAGACTACCATTTTGGATAGAGTCGAATAGGCTTGAATACTTTTATAAAAAAGGAACGATGTCTATGGATACAAGTATGAGCCGCAACAAAAAACTGGGTGAGTTTTTGAAATCACGGAGGAGCCGCATTCAACCGGAACAAGTTGGATTGTCAGGATCTCATGGACAGCGAAGAACACCCGGTCTACGGCGGGAAGAAGTGGCAGTATTGGCTGGTGTCAGTGCAACGTATTACACGTGGCTCGAACAGGGTAGAGAGTTGGCGGCTTCACGAGAAGTGATGCAGAGTATAGCGAATGCGCTCCGTTTAACCCTGGAAGAGAAGAGTCATCTGTTTGACTTATGGGACCCTAATACGGAACATGAATTCCTTGCTTCGTATTCGCAACTGGAGCCAGGGTGGCAGAGCATTATTGGCCAGTTGACTCATCCTTCATTTATTACCAATGAACGTTCTGAGGTACTTGCCTGGAATGAAGCTGCAGACACGAACCTCTTCAACTTCTCGTCGATGAATGTGAATGAGCGTTTAATGATGCGGATTTTATTTCTGGATACAGCGCTCAGGGAGCGTATGCACAACTGGGAGGAATTCGCGCGGCACTCGGTAGCCGTATTCCGTACGTATTATGACAAGTATCCGAGTGACCCCGAATTTAGCAGAATCGTGAAACAATTGAGTGAAGAAAGTATAGACTTCCGAACGATCTGGAACCTGCACCAAGTTGAACTCAAACAAGTCAATCGTGTCCTGCTTGAAACGACGGATCGGGCAGATGGCGTTGTGCATGCTTACGATATCTTTTCCATGAATAATCTGAACAGCCAATCAGGCATTCATTGTTGTATTTACGTTCCTGCTGCCATATAGAAAGTTAATCAAACTGGTAATTTCTTTACTAGCATAAACAGAGTGTGGTTGGGGTCTCGGAAGTGAAATAGAATGAACTCAAGTTCATACGTATCTAGTTAACGTTTCTATTTCAAGATGAAAAGAGGGAGCCACATGCTCAAAACAAGAACACTGGGAAATGATAAATTACGAATATCTGCGCTCGGCCTGGGTGTGATGATGATGCCGTATAATGACGAATCTGTACATACCATTCAGGGTGCGCTGGATGCAGGAGTCACCATGTTTGATACGGCGGATCTGTACGGAGCGTATGAAAAACAGCAATTTGGTGGGAATGAAAAACTGCTTGGACGCGCGCTTCAAGGTCGAAGATCCAAAGCAATCGTTGCCACCAAATTTGGTATAACACACACGCAGGGCCCCAAGGGAGATCCGGCCTACATCAAAAAATCAGTAGATGCAAGTCTCTACAACCTGGGAATGGATTATATCGATCTGTATTATCAACATCGTCCTGATCCGAATACACCCATTGAAGAGACCATAGGCACACTTGCCGATCTGGTTCAACAGGGGAAGATTCGATATATTGGTTTGTCCGAAGCGCCAGTAGCGATCATTCGGCGTGCACATGCTGTTCATCCGATTACAGCGTTGCAGACCGAATATTCATTATGGAGTCGAGAGCTTGAGGATGAGATTATGCCTGTCCTGCATGAATTGAACATTGGCTTGGTTCCATACAGCCCTTTGGGGCGGGGCTTCCTGACAGGTCAGATCCGTTCTATAGACGATCTGCCGGAAGATGATTATCGTCGTCACTATCCGCGTTTCCAAGGTGAGAACTTTCAGAAAAATCTGGAGGTTGTTGGATTGATCCAAGAGATGGCTAAGCAAAAAGGGTGTACGGTCTCTCAACTTGCTCTGGCTTGGTTGCTTGGAAAGGGAGAACATATCGTTCCGATCCCGGGGACTCGCAATCTGGAAAGAGTTCACGAGAACTTAGGGGCGCTACAGGTTTCGCTTACGGATGATGAGATGAACCAGATAGATCACATATCTCCCCAAGGCATTGCAGCCGGAGGCAGATTCCCTGGTCAAGTCTAGTTTGTTTATACAAGATTCTAAGAAACCTAAAGTTCAGGATTAAAAACAATATATAACATGTGTCAACGGTATTATCTTTCTATTCTCCGGCATACAGTACAACAATGAGATATATGCCCAAGGAGGAGAAATGATCGTATGATGAATCCGATTTTACAAGCCCCGAATGTTCCGCTGGCAGCCGATTCCAATGCGGTTGTCAATTATCAGAGGGATTCACGCAACTATGTAACCCAGTTGTTTGGAGAACAGCTGCCGACCATTGCAAATGGGTTCTTCAACGTGTACTTAAGCAAAGGAATCATTGTGCAACCACACTGGCACACCAATGTCACGGAGATGGTTGTGGTCATCACCGGTGAAATTACAGCGTCAGTCTTTAATCCGTTTACGCGTGAACGATTGACATATCGTCTGAAACCAGGTCAGGTTGTGGTATTTCCGAAAGGCTGGTTTCACTGGTTTGTGGCTGAGACAGATGATGTATATGTATTAACTATCTTCGATCAACCAACGCCTGATATTGTATTTGGAGCGGATTTCTTGGCAGCTACACCGCCGGAAGTGGCTCACCGCGCGTACTGTTTGGATGAAGAGGCATATACGAGAGCTGTTGCTTCCATTAAAAATGATGCGATTCTGGGCCCTCCAATAGGGTGTGATACGCAGGTTTCTGATCAATCGACTTCACCTTCCAAGACGTCCGTGTCACCATCCAATAAGCTGAAATCTTAATTCAAGATTCCTTATTTATTATCAAAGTACACAGCCTGTAACTGGAGAATATCAGTTGCAGGCTTTTTGATGTGTCGATGTAATAATCGTATGAAGTCCATGGAGGGGTTGGTATTATATTAGAAAAAAATTCAAAATGCCTGAGTCAGTGGGTTACGTTCTCTGTTAGTATAGTATGAACATCCAACAAAAACGGAGGACTCATGAATGAACATGTCAGAAATGAAAACGCTTGAAACTGCAATGAGTTATGCACCTATTTTGATGTTTGACAGAGCCGAACCTTTTTATCCTGATTTTGTTGGCATTTCTGTGTTGCATCAATCGGGGCCTTCACCATCGTTCAGAAGGGACATTAAGTTTCCGACCGAGGTAGTACAATATGTAATTGAATATGCAATCTGGTGGGATTATGAGATTGGACATCTGTATGAAATGGAGCATGTATGGGTTTATGTGGGTCATGACGGAGAGGTAGTAGACTGTGAAGCCAGCTTTCATGGGAAGGTGCTGCGCGGATTATTGAAGGAACGGGTCAATGTGGTTGGACATCATGTATGTCTGTACTCACAGCCTGGCAAACATGCTTTCTCACCACTTCCGGTTGTATTTGAGTTATTGCCAAACCTGTATAGTGCAGCAGGTGCCGAAGCTGGATGTGATGGGCTACTTGTGAATGAGTTGTTTCAAGATTATTTTGAAACAAATGAACAGATCGATGATCAGGTAGAGCGTTATCTGCAGACCAAAGCGTTTGTACCTACCATGGAGTTCGAAGAATATTTACTAAAACCGGAGATGTTCATGACGTGGGATAATCTGTTTGGAATTATTCCGCACAGGATTAAGGACCGCCTAATGGAACTGGAGCAGCTATATAACACATAAATAATTAGTTTTAAACGGGTTTTATGTTAATTTAAAGTGTATTTTTTCGCTTCAGAACCAAACTTTGTTGATTCGGGTTTGGTTTTTTTTTTTTTATGGGAAAATGGACTCAGTATAAGTAATCATTTATTAGACTAAGGTCTTGAAATGTTGAGTGTGTACAGAAAAAATACATAATTTTTTGTGTGGAAAATGATATTTGTTAGACGTAAGAACTATATAACTTCTTGTATAAATAAAAGAAGATCATGTCACATGAAATTTTGTATGGAGATGTATGTGTAAGTCAATGCAGAATGTTGATTATACGTATATATGTAAATTAAAAAAACAATTTAATTGGTAAATAGTATAATTT